>PDWJ01000537.1_pt1 | contig 70478 bp, 63 predicted proteins | sample 1430881 | NCBI WGS metagenome assembly PDWJ01 (sample SAMN01162460, study PRJNA174530) | Oral metagenome, whole genome shotgun sequencing project. | biome: Marine environment; feature: Marine mammal; material: Swab sample of the gingival sulcus; isolation source: swab sample of gingival sulcus... | reverse complement strand
ATACCGGGAACTACTATGCGGGATCGACGTGGCATGTCTAATCATACATCAAGTGTTTAAAATCACAAACCTTAAACCGTGGTCTGTCCCCTATTTTTCTATAGGGTAACCTCCATGGAAGTAGGTCCATTCATCACTTTCACAAAAGACACTTACTGTACGAGAAATGGGGGTTGCATCCGGCGATATAAATGGTAAGATTAATTGAGTAATGGCACCTTCCTCCACCTTTGGTTTTTTGGTTACTTGCAAGGAGGAAGGTACCATTTTTATTTTCTTTTGGCAAAATGTAAAGGATTGTTGCTCAAATATTATATGTAGCTGTATTTGTGTTGTATATTCGACTTGATGGGGAATTAGTTGAATAGTCCGGGTAAAGAGGTCTGAACTTGAATACTCCGGCAGGTCTGTTTGTCGATGACATCAACTACCCCATGACCTTTATGCAAAATCCTGATCTGCTGGATGTGGAACGGGTGGAAATTTTGCGCGGTCCCAAACAATGGCCAGGCATTGAAAATAGCGTATGAAGCCTCGGCTTTTACCATGCTTGCTATCACCACCCACAACGATTTTGAAACCGACTGTAAAAATGACGGAGAATTTGGCTCCATGTCCATGGGAGATCAGGTCTTTTTCTTTGATAATGCAACCATAAGCCAGGAAGTTCAACTCTCCTCAATAAAAGACGGCAGTCCCTGGCAATGGCTGACAGGTGTTTATGGTTTCAAGGACAAAAACACAGCCCTTGCCGAATTTTATGGCCAGAGTCGTACCACCGATTTTGACTCCAGGGGCTATGCCCTGTTCGGCCAGACAACCTATACCCTTTTCAATCAACTTCACCTGACAGCGGGCCTGCGTTTTGACGCTTTGGATGGTGATGGTGAACAGCAAGACAATAGTGTATATGCCTCGTACAGCGCCACAGTGGAGCATAAAGAATGGCTGCCAAAAATCAGCGCTGCCTATGATGTTAGCCCAAATATGATGACCTATACCCCCGTTTCTCGAGGCCTTTTGGCTGGCGGCCATAATTTTGCCTTTGCCTGTGATTCCAGCACACTAACTTTTGAACCGGAAAAGACCTGGAACTATGAAGCAGGGATCAAAACCCATTTCTGGAATGACACCTTTATCCTCAATGCCTCTCTGTTTTATATTGATATTGCTGACAAACAGGTGGAAGAATGGCTTGCCGGGCCTGGAGTCAGGAAGGTCACCAACGCGGCTAAAGCTCATTCCCAGGGGTTAGAAGTGGATATGGAACTGCGCCCCTTGCAGGGTGTGCTCATTTTTGGCGGAGTTGGCTATACAGATGTCAAATTTGATGACTGGGTAAGTACGGATATGACGACCGATCAGCCCTATAATTATGATGGAAACGAGCTGCCTTTTGCTCTGAGCTATACCTATAATCTTGGCCTTTCCTATACCCATCTCTCAGGCTTCTGGTGCAGGGCTGATCTGCTGGGTAATGGGGATTATTATACCAATGCTAAAAATGAGGAAAAAGTCGATGGCCATAACCGGGTGAATCTGACCGTGGGCTACAAGGGCCAGTCCTTTGATATTTCCTTGTGGGTAAAGAATGTCTTTGATGAAGAATATGTGACCAGCAAGAGCTACTTTATTGGAGGACATATTACCGAAGACGCCGCTCCCCGGTCTGTTGGTCCGGGCTTGACTTATTACTTCTGATGGCATGGTCATGCATCGCCTGTCTTTTTGTTTTTACAAGGAGAAAAAAATGAAAAAATATATAATCCCACTTTTGACCGTTTTTTGGTTGGCCGCCAACAGTTCCGTATCCTTTGGCCATACCTTCTGGGTAAACGCCTTTGATTCAACTGCTCACCAGCCAAGGCATGTGCTTGTCACGCTGGGATATGGGCATTCCTTCCCCCTGGATGATTTACTGACAGAACTGACCCTGAAATCTTTTACCCTGTACGATCCGGAACTGAAGGCAACACCATTGCCCTTACCCATGGTCCAGCAAGCCGCAACCATAAAGCTGGACAACCACCTGCAAGTTGTCTCCGGTGATCTTGCCGCCAGAAAAATTATTCTGGGCAAGGACTGCCCCTCCGGGGTGTATCAGGTCAGCGCGGAGAGCAAGGACAATTACTGGACATATTATATCGATGAAAAGGGACGGCAACGATGGGCAGCCAAGCCCATGAACGAAATGACAGAGGCCCAAAAAATCCTTCGCGGCATGCGTTATCACCCCTTTGCGGTCTCCTATTTTACTGTGGGTAAATGGCAGACACCCAAATCCCTGGGCCAGGATCTGGAAATTATCCCCATGACTGATCTTTCAAAAGTACATGCTGGTGATCTTGTCAAATTTAAGGTCTTATTTATGGGCAAGGAACTGAAGACCGACCCAACACTGAGCATTGAATATATCACCGCCAGAAGTGATGCCTTTGGCGCCAGAGAAAATTTTTCCCTTTCTTCGGTGCTGTTTGATGGCAAGGGACAGTTTCGTCTACCCTGCGCCGGAAACTGGCTGGTCAATGTCTATACCCGCCAGAATGTCACCAAGAACAATGAACTGAAACACCTCGCCAAAAAATGTACCACGGTGCTCTACTCCAGCAGTATCACGTTTACAGTAAAGCCATAGCAGAGCCTCTCTGCTTTAACGTTTGTGATCTGTAGGGGGGGGGAAGTATTCGATGAAAATTTCTCCCACAGGTCAACCCAGATAACCGACCACTGGTCCTTCAGATTTATGCAAAAACGATTTCCCACTATATAAGAATATGCGGGAAATCGTGATCGTGCAAAAATGAAGTCCCGTAATCAGTTACCATTGATTTTTGACAAAATTTCGGTGTAATGGTACTGTTATCACAGAAACTTTGATTTACTGAATCTGTCTTGAAAATCCGGGTCAATAATGGCACTGTTTCCTTCGTCCCTTCGTCACATCCGGGAAGCCACATTTACAGGGGGCTGACTGCCTTACCCCTGAGCAAAAAATGAGAATTGCATGCAGCCCATCATTGAGATAGAACATCTGAGTCATCGGTATGGCAGCCGTTCTGTTTACGATGATATGAACCTCTCCTTGCAGGCTGGAAAAATCTATGCGCTGCTCGGAAAAAATGGTGTCGGCAAGACCACACTCATCAAAATCCTTATGGGATTTTTAAGGCCATTTGCCGGAAACTGCAGGGTTTTCGGTGAGCCTTCTCATGCGCTCTCCGTAAAAACACGATCCCGTATAGGTCTTCTTTTTGAAGGCCATCTCGCCTGGGATTTTTTTACCATCCGCCAGATCGAACAATTCTACGCTGCTTTCTACCGGGATTGGAATTCTGATATTTACTACAGGCTGATTGACCGCCTCGGCTTGCCACAAAACAGCGTGATAAAAAATATGTCCTGCGGTGAGCGCTCCCAGGTCGTCCTGGGGCTTCTGCTCGCCCAGCAGCCTGAGCTGCTGCTGCTTGATGATTATTCTATTGGTCTTGACGCAGGCTACCGGCGTCTTTTTCTTGATATCATGCAGGAATTCTGCGGCAAAGAGAACAGAACTATCCTGCTGACCTCCCATGTTATTCAGGATATGGCCGGTTTTGTTGACGAAGTTATTCTCCTGGAAAAAGGGGGTGAGATCCTGATCACTTCACTTGCTGATTTTCAGCAAAATTTTTGCTGCTTTCGTGTTGAGCCTGGTGTCCATATCCCAACGTCGGAGAAGATCAAGAATATTGAGCATCATACACACTATAATGAAATTTTCAGTTTTGCGCCGCAACAGGAGCTAGAAGACCTGGTCGGCGCGCCACTGATTCCAAAGACAATGAGTCTTGAAGACGCTTTTATTGGTTATACAGGCCGGTACTGATTATGCTCAAGGCAATTTTTTTTAAGGAATTGTACAAAATCCGAAAACTGTGGTTGCTGCTCTTTCTGGCAAACCTTGCCCTTTCCCTGCAGTTTCTTGTCACAACCAGGCGCCTTTTTCTGTTCGACCACTCTGAAATTATCTGGTACCGCGTTATGCAGCTGGGCCAGCTTTACTGCGAACAACTGCGTTATCTTCCCCTGGTTGCGGGTATTATCGTTGGCCTGGTCCAGTTCCTTCCAGAAATGAACGGTGAACGCCTGCGACTTGGCCTGCACTTGCCAGTCAGTCCGCAACGGCTTCTGTTCTCGCATCTGGCAGCAGGATTTCTCGCCTTTGTGATTGCCCTGCTGCCGAATATCGTAATGCTGCTGGGAGCAAGTCTTTACTGGTTTCCTGTTCAATGGCTGGTTACACTTTTCTTTACCACATTCCCCTGGTTTCTTGCCGGTATTACCGCTTATCTCGGAACCGCCCTGGTTTTGCTCGAACCAGGGACGCGACTTAAGGCCTGTAATCTGCTGCTCACCGCCGGAATCTGCAAATGGTTCCTGATCAGAATCACCCCGGGCGCCTATCAGCCAGCGGCTATGATTCTCTTGATCCCGCTGTTACTGATGCTTTTTGCTGTGCTGCATCCTGCTTACCATTTCCGCACAAGAAGAACCGCATGAATAAGACTATTGCCAGTTACTGCCTTTTTTTTCTTGTTGTTCTTGTGGCCTCCTTTTACCTGCCTTACTTTTATGAACAGCTTTTTTTTGACAGGGCAGCCAAAACGCACCTCTTTTACAGCCCGGTGGCAAAAGAGTTTGTCTATAGGGAAAAGATTGTCGGAACCCCGCCACCAGAGGTTCAGCAGAAAGCGGAAGAGCAGCGCGCTGTTGTTTCGTATCGAACTGAAAGCGGCCGCTGGATTGGGCGTTTGGAATTTGAGCGGCTGCTCCCCTTTATCTACTACAAGAATATGGAAGTAAGGGGGCTCTTGCCCCTGGAGATAGATGGGCGTCTGTTTACCAAAAAAGAGATAAAAAAATATCGACGGGTATTCGAGCTGAAGGCCCGGGAGATGAAAATGCCGCAGGTTAAAATATATCCCTTGCTCAGCTCCCCGGAAAACCAGGCCGGCCTTCTTTTTTCAAAGTATCGTTTCTTTTCTGCAACAAAGGGTCTGGAGTTTGTTCATACCGACACCAATAGCAGGGATGCCGCCTTGTCAGAGCTGGTGACAGCTGACCTGATCGATCATGGGTTCCACTTTCCGGCGAGCGCTGTCTTTGGCAACTTCACCGTACTCAAGCCATTTGATGCAGGCATATTTCTAGAGGATAATCAGGGGCAACTTTTTCATTTCAGACGAAATAACGAAAAAAATGAGATAACCAGGATTCCTCTTCCCCCAGGAGTAAGGATACGCTATCTGAAAATCGGGGAGAGCCTGCACAGCGATTTCTTTGGCATCCTGATCGGGGAGCAAAACAAAATCTGGCTTCTTTCCCGCACAGGATATCAAATACATCCGCTACCTGTAACTGGCTATAATCCAGACTCAATGGACTTGAAAATCATTTTTAATCCACTGCATATCACCGCCATTTATTCTGATGATGAAACGGTCTCGGCTGTCGCAATGACGCAACAGCTCAAGGATATCGCCTCCTTTCAGCATCGCATGTCCCGGGCAACAACAGGAGTTGAAAAAAAACTCTATCAGGTACTTTTTCCCTTTGTCTTGAAGCTGCGGCATGAAAACAGCCGTTTTATCGATATTGATCTCACAGGAAGCTGGCATGGCCTGATTGGACTTATAATCAGCGTGCTGCTGTATCTGGGATTTTTGCAATGCAACGGCAGAGAGATTCGGGTAAAGAATCTTCTTATCATTGCCTGCTCAGGCGTTTACGGAATTATTGGACTTTTTTGTGTTGACATGGAGGATTAGCCCAAATTCCTCATCGGCTCAGCTGGCACCAGGTTCGGTAGTTTTTGCCAGCTCATTCTACCTGGGTATATATGTTGCCAGAATACTGCCGAAGATGATATTGCCTGAGCTGATCTTTGGTGAACATTCTGTCGAAATGTGAGACGGCTCGCTGACATCACATCCATTTGTTTTTATGTATCTTATCTCTTTCTCAAATCAGACAAAAGGTTCATGAGAAAATCGGGTTAAGGGGGGATATGAAATACTGAGACAATTCCTGAACATAGCCAGCGAGCACTCCTGACCAGTTACACGTCAGAAGCAGAGCATAACAAGAAGCACAGACCACGTAATGGGTTACACCTTGACGTAAAAGGAAAAGATCTCTCTTAAATTATTCCCTTTCAAAGAAAACAAACGAGACCATTATGCAGAATATACCTGACAAAGCTGCTCAAAACCTTGCCGGACTGAGAGAGACCAAACCTCTGGTACACAACATTACCAACTATGTCGTGATGAACTTCACGGCCAACGCGCTCCTTGCAATCGGGGCCTCTCCGGTCATGGCACATGCAAAAGAAGAAGTGGAAGAGATGGCCGCCATAGCCAGCGCACTTGTCCTCAACATCGGCACACTCTCGCCACCATGGATTGAGGCCATGCTGCTGGCTGGTAAAAAGGCATCGTCTCTGAACAAACCCATAATCCTTGATCCTGTCGGTGCAGGAGCGACCTCCTTGCGCACGGAAACTGCGAAACAAATCCTTCAGGAGGTCAATGTCACCATTATCCGCGGTAATGCCTCGGAGATATTAGCCCTTGCAGACGACAGCAGTGCTGCCAAGGGAGTTGACAGTATCCATAGCGTTGATGAGGCCGCAGCCCATACCGGAGAACTTGCCCGGGAACTGCAGGCAACCCTTGCCATAACCGGAGCGGTCGATCTGGTGACCGACGGTAACAGCACCCTGCGTGTACACAACGGACATTCGCTTATGCCATGTGTTACAGGCACCGGTTGCGCGGCAACCGCAATCATAGGTGCCTTCGCAGCAGCAGACGACAACCCGGTGACTGCGGCGGCTACAGCACTCGCCTGTTACGGCCTTGCCGGCGAGATGGCAGGAAAAAATGCTGCAGGTCCAGGAAGCTTTAAAGAAGCACTTATGGATCAACTGTATCTGCTTGATGCCAAGATGGTCACCTCTGGCTGTCGCATTGAACAATCAGGCTAGATGATGAAGGCAGACTATACCTTATACCTGGTCACTGATCGGGAACTATCCAGGGGACGCTCACTATACGAAATCGTTCTGGAAGCGATTGAGGGAGGAGTAACCTGCGTACAATTACGCGAGAAACACTGCTCGACCAGAGAATTTCTGGAACAGGCCCATACTCTCCGTCCCCTGCTCGAAAAACATCAGATACCTCTTATTATTAATGACCGCATTGATATTGCCCTGGCAGTAAACGCAGACGGTATCCATCTTGGCCAGAAAGATATGCCGCTGCACCTTGCCAGAACCATTGCCCCAGAGATGATCATAGGGATCTCGGCTGAAAATACTGATGATGCCATCATGGCTGAAAGGGAAGGTGCTGATTACATTGGCATAAGCCCGGTCTTCGCAACTCCGACCAAAACTGACACCAGCACCCCTCTTGGTCTTGAAGGCATTGCCGCCATTCGTAAAAAAGTCTCCCTGCCAATTGTGGGCATTGGCGGTATCAACGCTGACAATGCCTCACAAGTCATTAAGGCCGGAGCCGATGGTATTGCCGTGGTATCTGCCATAGTTTCCGCTGACTCGCCACGAAAAGCGGCAAACAGATTGCTGTCCCTGGTGCAGCAATAGCTCTGATGCCAGCAGCAGGTGCCCCTTCTATCAATTTTGATCATATTTCCCTGCACTATGAGGGAAAGCCGCTTTTTCAAAACATTTCCCTGGAAATACCAGGAGGCGAATGTACCTGTATTCTAGGGCCAAGCGGCTGCGGAAAATCAACCCTGCTCCGGTTGATTACTGGCGGGGAAACCCCTGCTGATGGCCTGGTAACCATTAACGGCAAACCTCCTGCTGCCCGAACAACCGCCTGGATGAGCCAGAATGATCTCCTGCTCCCCTGGCTTTGCCTTCTGGACAACATCCTTTTGGGGGCCAAGCTGAGAAAAGAGGAAACCCCTGAGCTGCACGAGCAGGCAAAACACCTCATCAGGGCTGCTGGCCTGGCTGGCTACGAAAAAGCGCTGCCAGGTACACTTTCCGGAGGCATGCGTCAACGAGGGGCATTGCTCAGAACCCTGATGGAAAAGCGACAGGTGGTACTTATGGATGAACCCTTTTCAGCGCTGGACGCGCTCACCAGATTTACCTTGCAGCGGCTCTGCGCGGAACTCCTGCACAAAGTCACTGTGGTGCTGGTCACCCATGACCCCATGGAAGCTCTGCGCATGGGAAATACCATTATCGTCCTGTCGCGGCCGCCAGCCACAGTAAAAATGATCCTGACTCTGGCAACGGCCCCGCCACGGAACCCTGATGACCAGGAAGTGCAGCACAATCTGGCGCCACTTATGACCAAACTCATGAAGGAAACCTGAAATTGAACAGTTACGGTCGCTTTCTGCTCCTGACTTTTGGGCTGCTCCTGCTCTGGCAGCTGGTTGTCATGCTCACCGGTGTACCCCATTATATCCTGCCTGGTCCTCTTCGGGTAATGCAGGCAATCACAGGTAACTGGACTTTTCTCCTGCAACACCTCATGATTACACTGGCAGAGATTATGGCAGGACTTTTCCTTGGTATCCTTCTGGGAACTGCAACAGCTCTGATCATGTACGTATCGCCGCTGTTAAAGCGATGGATGCTGCCTGTACTTGTCATCAGTCAGGCCATTCCTGTTTTTGCCCTGGCACCGCTTTTGGTCTTGTGGCTGGGCTACGGCATGGCTTCCAAGATTGCCATGGCAATCCTGATTATTTATTTTCCCGTTACCTCGTCTTTATTTAACGGTATGAACAAGACACAGCCGGAATTACTGGAGCTGGCCCGGGTCATGGACGCCACCACTTTATCCAGCCTGCGCTATATCGTCCTGCCTTCGGCCCTGCCTGGATTTGCCGCCGGGGCAAGGGTAGCGGCAGCTGTGGCGCCAATTGGCGCAGTTATTGGCGAATGGGTGGGGTCAAGCTCAGGGCTTGGTTATTATATGCTGCATGCCAACGCACGGATGCAGGTTGATGTCATGTTTGCAGCCCTGGCAATGCTGGTTGTCCTTGCTCTGGGAATATACTATTTTGTGGACTGGGCTCTGGAAAAACTCATCTATTGGTAAATTTTACATCTTGCTAACGAGTGTCATGTAACCAATCACGGGGCCGGTGTTTCCCCGTTATTCTCTGTTTCAAGACGGAGTTTCGCACACATACATGGAGGAAAAATGAAAAAAACTGTCATTTTAATCATGCTTTTTGCCAGCTTGACCTACCTTGGGCTCACCCTTCAGCCAGAAGACGCCAGGGCGGAAGGAAAAAAAATAACCGTATTGCTTGACTGGTTTGTCAATCCTGACCATGCGCCTTTGTTTGTAGCACTTGAAAAAGGTTTTTTTACTCGTCAGGGACTGGAGGTTGAACTCATTGCCCCGTCCAACCCGAATGATCCCCCAAAACTTGTAGCCGCAGGCAAGGCTGATATCGCCGTCTCCTACCAGCACCAGCACCAGATGCAGGTTGACCAGGGCTTACCACTGGTACGTATAGCCACTCTTGTTGCCACCCCGCTCAATTCACTTGTGGTCCTCGAAAACGGACCGATAAAAAAGCTTGCCGATTTCAAGGGGAAGACCATCGGTTATTCTGTAGGTGGGTTTGAAACGGTTCTACTGAAAATGATGCTTAAACAGGCCGGTTTGACCCTGGACGAGGTGAAACTGGTAAACGTCAACTTTTCCCTGTCTCCCTCTCTGCTGTCAGGGCAGGCTGATGGTGTAATCGGTGCTTTCCGTAATTTTGAACTGAACCAGCTGGATATTGAAAAGCGGCCAGGAAAGGCTTTTTTTGTAGAAGAATATGGTATTCCCGCCTATGACGAGCTGATCCTTGTGGCAAGCAAAAAAAATATCGACACTCCCGAATTACGAAAATTTGTCAATGCTTTAGAAATGGGTGTCCAGTTCCTGATCAATCATCCGAAAGAGAGCTGGGAGCTTTTCATCAAAGGTGAACGGGCCAGCTTAAACGACGAACTCAACAAAAGGGCATGGCGTGATACCCTGCCCCGCTTTGCCCTGCGTCCCGGCGCACTGGACAAAAACCGTTATGAACGTTTTGCCCGATTTCTGCAACAACAGGACATGGTAAAAAAGGTACCGCCCCTGAACGAATGGGCCGTAGAGTTACCTGCAACCCCTTTGTAAAAAAGGACACCAACTCCCAGGGCGCGCCTATCTTCGGACGATCAGGACTGGTCCTGTAGAGGGGCTTTAGCTGCCAGTCGCGTTTGCCCGTTTGCCCAGACCTGGACAAGCTGAAAGCAGGTACAACCAGGATGGCGTATGCCCTGTGAGTAGTGATAAAAAACGATGCAGACAACAGTAGACAGAACTCAGGGAGACAGCCAGCCGCTGGCCCTTACAGTCATTTGTATCATCCAGTTTATTACCCCGTTTCTTATGGCAGGAGTCAATATTGCTCTGCCAGCCATTGGTAAATACTATCAGGCAACAACCTTCCAGCTCAGCCTGTTGTCCTTGCTGTATCTGCTCGGTCAGGGATGTATGCTCCTGCCATCTGGTCAGCTCGCTGACCTGTATGGCAGGAAACGGATATATTTTTTGGGAATTTCCATCTATTTTCTGGCATGTATCTCCATAACTTTCAGCCCTGACATCATCTGCTTTCTTATCATGACTGCCTTTCAGGGTATGGCGGCCGCGTTTATTTCCACGGCATCTTTTGCCATCCTTTCTTCGCTTATCCCGCCCGAACGTTTAGGAAAAAGTATGGGCATTGCCCTGGCCTTCACTTATGCAGGTTTGTCCGCAGGACCAATACTGAGCGGCTTTCTGGTTTACTATATCCACTGGAAAGCCATTTTCTGGCTTGCGGCCCTGCTGGCCATGTTGAGTTTACTGGTGGGTATAAAAGCACTTGAGGGGGAATGGTGGGGAGATCGTAAACAGGTATTTGATTATAAAGGCAGTTTACTCTTTGCCTTGACCCTTATCTGTCTGACCATGACTATCATCGGCAAAAAATGGCTTGGCCCTTTGGGTTCATATTTCTCTCTCGCCAGCGGAGTCGGCGTTGTCCTCTTTGTCCTGCTTGAGCTGAAAGTAAAAACTCCGGTGCTGCCAGTCAGGTTTCTCCGTTTCAACATCCCTTTTTCTTTAAGTATACTGGCGGCCCTTTTAAATTATGCGGCCAGCTTTAACATCATCTTTTTTTTCAGCCTTTACCTGCAAAGCATCAGAGGATTTACAGCGCTGCACGCAGGTCTTCTGCTGATGATTCAGACTCTTGTTCAATGCCTGCTTTCTCCCTGGGCCGGAAAACTGGCTGATCGGATATATCCCGGCAAGCTGGCAACAGCAGGCATGGGGCTTTGCGCCCTGGCTCTTGTCCTGGCCAGTCAGGTGAGAACAGGCAGTTCCCTTGCCCTAGTTGTGATCATTTTTATTATCATGGGAACAGGATTTGCCCTGTTTACCTCCCCGAATACCACCCTGGTTATGAACCTTGTTCCCAGAACACTGTACGGCATGGCCTCCAGCCTGACTGCCATTTCCCGGGCGCTTGGCATGTTGACCGGCATGGGAATTTCGGCCTGGCTGATAGAACACGTCATGGGTCATACGATAATCAGCGAGCAAACCAGCCAGGGCTTTATGAATACCATGCACCAGGCTATGATTGTGTTTGCCTGCATTTGTTTTCTGGGGATATTCTGTTCCATGGGCAGGATGAGGAGGGCCTAGCCCGGATTTCTCATCAGCTCAGAAGCAGAGAATAATGCAGAGGCACAAAGTACCTCTAATCGGTTACAACAAGCAACATTAATCCAAAAACATGGAGCATGTAATGAAAAAATCACTCGGCCCCAACACTCTTCTCTATCCAACTCCTGTGCTGCTCGTCGGCACCTATGACCAGAACGGAAAAGCAAATTTGATGACCGCTGCCTGGGGCGGCATCTGCAACTCCAAACCAGTGTGTGTGAATGTATCGTTACGCAAGGCCACCTATTCTTATGCGGGCATCATGGGACGTAAGGCATTTACACTTGGCATTCCTTCAGCGTCTCAGATAAAAGAAGCGGACTATATGGGAATATTCAGCGGGGCCAAGGTCGACAAATTGGCCGAAGCAGGCTGGACAGCAGAACACAGTGACTGCGTTGACGCCCCCTACGCACAAGAGATACCTTTTGTCCTTGAGTGCAGGCTGCTTGAATATACTGACCTTGGCCTGCATACCATTTTTATCGGTGAAGTGATCGACATAAAAGCAGATGAAGCAATCCTTGGTGACAAGGATATGCCGGACATGGCAAAGCTCAAGCCCATAGCTTTCATACCCGGCACACGCGAATATTTCAGTCTGGGAGAACCAGCAGGCAAGGCCTTTTCCATTGGCCGACAGTAAAACTATAGTGGTCCCCAGAAATGAGACAATATGCTAACACGGAAAACCCGCAACCCAAGAGGCCTTACACCTCAAATAATTTCTTGTTTTTTATGACAGGAATTGAGGAGTATCTCCCTGGGTTGTATGGCTGATACGCCTCAGTCGCCGGAACCTTGGCGCCTTGCATCTGGCATCCTGCTGGTGGCCGGGGAATTAGCAAAATGGAAGGGGAATCAACTGGTTATAAAATCAGGTGGTGAATTCAGGTTGGCTATCCAATAGAAACAAGGGGGGGGGATTATGGGAAAAAGTATTACAACTTCTTCTTTAATGAAAATGAAGCAGGACGGGGAAAAAATTACCATGCTGACATTGATATGATTCTGGTGGGGGATTCCCTTGGCATGGTGGTTCAGGGAAGGGAAAACACCCTGGCCGTTACCATGGAGCAGATGCTGTATCATACGGAGATGGTTGCAAGGGCCTGTCAACGAGCCATGATCATTGGAGACATGCCTTTTATGTCCTACCATGGTGCTGTGACAGAAGCGGTGCAGAATGCAGGAAGGTTTCTCAAGGAAGCCGGGGCCCACGGTGTCAAGCTGGAGGGAGGGGCCCCGGTGTGCAAGGCCATACGTGCCATTGCCCAGGCAGGGATTCCCGTACAGGCCCATATCGGGCTGACGCCACAGTCCGTGCATCAAATGGGAGGTTTCAGGGTGCAAAGGGATGAGGACAGGCTGATCCAGGATGCCCTGGATGTGGAAAATGCCGGTGCCTTTTCCGTTGTACTGGAAGGAATTCCCTCTTCCATTGCCCAGAAAATCAGTAAAAAGCTGACCATTCCCACCATTGGCATTGGCGCAGGAGAACATTGTGATGGCCAGGTGCTGGTTCTCCATGACATGCTGGGAATTAACGACCAGTTTCTGCCAAAATTTGTGAAAAAATACGCAGAAATAGCAGAACTTACCCGAAAAGGGACAAAAGAGTATATCAATGAGGTAAAGCAGGGAGTTTTTCCTTCGGATGAATACGCATATCACTGAGCCCACCCCCATGGCATTTTCCATTATCGGGTGTGGGCGTGTGGGAACCCATCTGGCCGTATTTCTTGAAAAGAGCGGCTTTGTTCCGGCTTCCTTTTCCAGCAGATCGCTGACATCGGCCCAGGGAACCTGCAGGACTGTGGGAAAGGGAGTTGTGGTTCCTGCTGTCGAAGATGCCGCAAAAATGGCAGATATGATATTTCTGGCCACGCCGGATATGGAAATAGAATCTGTATGTGAAACCATTGCCGCAAAAGGGGGATTTTCCAGCCACCACAAGGTGTTTCATCTTTCCGGCGCACTTGGTTCCGATATCCTGTCTTCGGCAAAAAAGGCCGGAGCCGCCACAGGATCCATTCACCCGCTCCAGGCATTTGTCCCATACCAGGAAGGACAGGATTCTCCTTTCACGGGGATTCACATGGGCATTGAAGGAGATGAAACAGCGGTTTGTCTGGGAGAAAAAATTGTAACGGCTTTGGGTGGCACTTCCTTTGTCATGCCCACTTCTGCCAAGGTGCTGTACCATGCTGCGGCTGTGACGGCATCCAATTATCTGGTTACCCTGGTTCATGCCTCTTTGCAGATGATGCAGCAAACAGGTCTGGATGCTTTTCAGGCATACCATCTGCTGGAGCCCTTGATCCAGGGTTCCCTGGAAAATATCAAAACCAAGGGAACCGTAAAAGGGCTGACCGGCCCCATTTCCAGGGGAGATTTTCCCATTATTGAGGGGCATTTGAAAAATATGGAAGCGCAATTACCTGAACTTGTGGAATTGTACCGGATACTGGGGCACTACACCCTGGAGCTTGCCCGCCAGGGAAAGGGGCTTGATGAAAAAGATGGGCAAATCCTCGCCCGGCTGCTGCTCAGGAAGTGACAAGAATCTTCCCACAACGTAAGAATATCCTTCATCCGTCAGGCCCTGGCGTATCATGGGGATTTCACAAAAAGCATCACAGGTGACTGAAAGCGTATCAGGGAATAATTAACAGGCAGGGACGTGCCAGAAGATACCGGGGTGATGGGATGAACTCCTGTCTCTGCCAACAGGGAGCCGTCATTGTCATGATACGCTTCATCCGCTGTAATAACTGAAAACGGCCCGCTCAGGAAACTTTACGGCAAGGTCAATACTGCGGCTTATGGGGCAACGCTGACCTTTACCGTGAAATAAGCCAAACCGGTATTTCAGAAAAGGAAGGACAACAGGAGTTACTTTACCATTTCCTCCTCCCAGACACATTCAGTGACATTTTTTTCTTCACTGGAAAAACCAATACCGATCAGCACAATGTTTTTATTTCTGACCTGATATTATTCTGCATAGCCTTTGGTTTTGATGTGGGCAAGGGCCTTTTCTCTGGGCATATCCACCTTGAATTCAATGAGGTAAAGAAAGTCGTCCGTCTCCACACTCATATCAATGCGGCCCTTGTTGGTGCAGTCTTCCACAACAATCTGTAAAGGAACAGAAGAGAGCCAGGCATCTGAGAGGGAACTTGCTTTCTGGCGGCGCAAAAATATCCAGCAGGGAATTGGTGAAGGCTGTAGATACCTCCAGATTGGGAAATCCCAGGGTATATTCGGTCATTCCCTCTTCCAGAGAAACATCCCTGATGGTAAGATAACCCGACTGAAACAGCAGGGTAACAGGGTCTATTTTGTCAATATCAAAGGAGGTCAGCAGTTCTTCGCCAGCCTTGATGTTGCTCAGATCAGGCAGAAAAAATTGTTTCTGGTCTAAGAGCTTGACCAGAAATGTCGGTGCAGCGGTTTCAAACCAGTAGCTTTTGAACAGCTTATTGTTATCCAGAAACAACAGAATATCAAAATGATTGTAAACATGCTCACCCATGAAATGATAGCCGTCATACCACCGTCTTACTTCAGCCATATCCGCACTTTCCAGATGCTCGGCAAAAACCACTTCCAGATCGCTCTGGGTATAGCCGCAGACAGTGGCAAAAAGGGGCTTGAGGCTGATATCCACAATATTGTTGATACCCGAAAAAACAGATACTTTGGAAAATCTGGTTACGCCGGTCAAAAAGGCAAAACGGATATGGGAATCATTATCCTTGATAACGGAATAAAAGGCTTTCAGGGTTTCTCTGGCAAAGGCCGCCATTTCCGGCTGGTCGATATTGTCTAAAATGGGCTTGTCATATTCATCAACGAGAATAACTACAGGCTGGCCGTATGCTTCGTGTGCCGCCTTGATTATGCGTGAAAATCTCGCGGCAGCAGCCTCAATCTGGCAAAAGATGCCCAGACGCTTTTCGTTATCTCTCAATGCTTCCAGCAGAGTGAGATGGAGCATTTCCTGGGTGCGGAACTATCCGGCACCAAAGGAAATTTTGATTACAGGATACTTCTTTGACCAGTCATGGTTGTTTTCGGCAGCCAGACCGGTAAACAGTTCCTTTCTTCCTTCAAAAAGAGAATGCAGGGTATCTAAAAAAGACTTTTACCAAACCACCTGGGACGGGCCAAAAACACATACTGGTAACGGGATATAAGATCGACAGCGAGGTCGGTCTTATCCACATACACATAATCATCTTTACGAATTTTCTGGAAGGTCTGGATCCCGATGGGCAGCTTTTTCATGGCAGGCCTCCTGATTGCTGTACTACCTTGTCCTCCCTGCAAGAATAGCATAATTACAAGAGAATGCAAAGTAAGCACGCCCCTGTTGCCAGCAATACAGACTAACCCAGATTTCTCATCAGCCCGGGTGGTGCCAGGTTTGGTAGTTTTGGGCAACTCATTATACCTTGGTAGTAACTACTCACTGGGTGTGTAACGCTCTGGTTTTACCTACCTCAAACGTGTAACTGCTCTCAGGCTGCCCATATTTGGACAAGCACGATTGGCTGCTATAGCCCCTCTATGCGGCGGGTCGTGATCGTTCAAAGAGGGGTGAGCTGTGAGGAGTTACCCTGCGTATATGGGTTGCCAAAATACTGCCGAAGATGGTACCACCTGGGTTGACCTTTGGCCCGCATTGTGTCGATATGTAAGATTGCTCACCGATGCAGCATAGATCTATTTTTCTATATTTCTTCTTAAATCAGACAAAATGTTTATGAGAAATCCGGGCTAAAAACTATCACAAGCAAGCAGGACACCTTTTTCAAACAGGGGGATAAATGAACAAAGGACCAGAACTCAATTTAGGCTCAGTCACTGTAAACTGGCTGCACGGAGGAGACAACATGCTTGACGGCGGCGCCATGTTCGGGGCGGTTCCCAAAGTATTGTGGAGCAAAAAGTGCAGTGTTGATGAAAACAACTGTATGGAGCTTGTAAACAACCCCTTGCTTGTTCAAACCCGAAACGCCAACCTGATCATTGACACCGGCCTTGGCAACAAGCTCACCGAAAAACAGCTGAAGATATTTCGAGTGACCAGGCAATGGGCGGTTACTGAGGAATTACCTCGTTTCGGCCTTTCTCCTGAAGACATTGACCTGGTGGTGTTTACCCATGGTGACTTTGACCATGCAGGCGGGGCGGTTATGCAAGTGGAGACAGGTGAGCTTGTCCCTGCCTTTCCACAAGCACGTTACATCATTCAGAAGAAGGAATGGGAAGATATTTGTTCACCCATTGAGCGTACTAAACATACGTACTTTGCGCATAATTTTGCGGCTCTTGCTGACCGGGGGCTTCTTGAGCCTGTTGATGGTGATGTTGACCTGCTTCCTGAAATAAAGGTTCGCCACAGCGGAGGACATACCCGAGGGCACCAGATCGTAGAAATTTCAGGAAAGAGGGGCCGCGCGGTCCACCTGGGCGATCTCTTTGCGACCCATTATCATAGCAGCCCCCTGTGGGTTATGGCTTACGATAACTTCCCCCTTGAGGTCATAGAGCGTAAAAAACGTTTTTTTGCCGACTATGGGAAAGACTGCTGGTTCACCTTTTATCATGATCCGGGTATGCGGGCCTGCCGGCTTGACGCAAATTATCAGATTATGGATTCGATGTAACGTAGCTGGCCGGAAACAGAGAACAACACAGAAGTACAGATCCCGTGACTGGTTACGACGCAGCGACTCTCGGGGTATGTGCCAGCCTGATTTCAGGCTGCTCAGATTTGGGCAGACGCGATTAGCCCGAGCATCGGTGAGACGGGAGCAGCTATGATTCGATGTCAAGTCTTACTGTAGCTGAAACCGGGACATGCTCAGGAAAATGAATGGTGGTATATCGACTGCTGATGCCAAGAAACCGGGTGCCGCTATTTTTGGCCGCAGTATAATCTGCCAGAGCGTCACCGATAAACAGGCAATGTTTGGCCGAGAGGGTGTGACGCCTGAGCAGTTCGTTGACAATACTGGTCTTGGTGCGGGGTGAGCCATGTACTTCGGTGAAATACCTGTCCAGTCCTTTTCGCGCAGTCACAACCTGGATCTCCTCATGCGGCGTACCTGAAACAACAAAAGCCGGGATCTCATATTTTTGCAGCAGGTTGAGGCAAGCCAGTGCGCCAGGGATATACTCAGCAGCAATAACGCCCTCCAGCACCTTTTCAGAAAATTCCTCTGCCAGCAGATCAAGCTCCTGCGGCGCTATTTCTTTTTGCAATAGTTCTCTGTAACAATACCGAAGTTTGTCTATTCGGGGTATACCGCCATTGGCAAGATGATAGGTAATCACCCTGGCCACTGTTTCCTCCCCGTAACAGGCAAACATTTCTGCAAAAGCCTTGGTTTTAACCGGCAAAGAGTCCGCAATAACACCATCAAAATCAAAAAAAACAGCCTGCCACTTCGGTTTCTTCTCTGAACTGGTTACATGCATGGCTTGTCAATATTTTTGGTTAACCGGGCCTGGCTCACGTATCTTCGGATGATCGCAATTGAGCGGAGAGAGTGGCTATAGCCACCAATCGCGCTGTAACTGATCACAGGTACTTCATCCTTGCACGATCACCCTTTCCCGCATACCCTTGTAGAGCGAAAAAGAGTGCTTGCGCAAATCTGCTGCACCCGTGACCAGTTACACGTCGGAAACAGGGAATAACGGGGAAGCACAGACCCAGTGACTGGGTACATCGCGCTTGCCTGAATCGGGGCGAACTGGAAGCAGTCATCTTTCAGTAACACTGCTAAAATGTTGTCTGCCCTGTTCAGACAACAGAGGATGCCCCATTTTTTCACGCTGTTCTACATATTTTCTGGCCACCTGGCGGGCCAGGTTTCGTATTCTGCCAATATACCTGGTACGTTCAGCCACACTGATTGCCTTGCGGGCATCGAGCAGATTAAAGGTGTGTGAACATTTCAGGCAATAGTCATAAGCTGGCAGGACAAGCCCTTTTTCAGAAAGTTTCAGGGAGTCACGTTCGTAATTGGCAAAGGATACGATAAGATCTTCTACATCCGCCTCTTCATAATTAAAGGCAGAAAACTCTTTTTCTGCCTGGTGGAATATCTGGCCGTACGATATCTCTTCGTTCCACATAATGTCATAGACCGAGTCAACCTTTTGCAGGTACATGGCAATACGCTCCAGCCCATAGGTGATTTCAACGGTCACAGGTTTAAGATCAATGGAACCAGCCTGTTGAAAATAGGTAAACTGAGTTATTTCCATGCCGTCAAGCCACACTTCCCAGCCCAGGCCCCAGGCCCCCAAGGTGGGGGATTCCCAGTCGTCTTCAACAAAGCGTACATCATGTTCAAGAAGGTCAAGGCCAAATTGACGCAGGCTTTCCAGATAAAGCTCCTGCGAATCTGGTAAAGACGGTTTAATAACAACCTGGTACTGATAATAATGCTGCAACCGGTTAGGGTTGTCTCCATATCTGCCATCAGTGGGCCGACGGGAGGGTTGAACGTATGCCGCCTTCCATGGCTCAGGTCCTAACGCGCGAAGCAGAGTGGCCGGGTGAAAGGTTCCTGCACCAACCTCCATATCGTATGGCTGCATAACAACGCAGCCGACCGATGCCCAGTAGCTGTTCAACGTCGCGATTATGTCTTGAAAGTACATGAAGATAAGGTATTCCTATATTGATTGTTGATAAATAATGGCTACAGTATTTGTTCTATACCATAGTGTTTTCCGTGGGCAAACACAAATCACAGATCAGGTGCCATAAAGGAGAATGGATAACCGCATGTTTATGAAAGGTGAAGTGTAATGGAACCGCAGCTTTTGCGCATTCGCGGAGCGCGAATGCATAACCTCAAGAATATTTCACTGGATATTCCCCGAAATAAACTCGTTGTCTTTACCGGTCTTTCAGGATCAGGAAAATCTACCCTGGCCTTTGACACGCTTTACGCTGAGGGACAGCGGCGGTATGTTGAATCCTTATCGACCTATGCCAGACAGTTTCTTGGGCAGATGGATAAACCTGATGTTGATCTGCTCGAAGGCCTGTCTCCGGCTGTCTCAATCGAACAGAAGACTACCAGTAAAAACCCTCGCTCAACGGTAGGAACAGTTACAGAAATATATGACCATCTGCGTCTCTTATATGCCCGTACAGGGCAACCTCACTGCCCGCACTGTGGCGACCCGATTCGTTCCCAGTCCATAGAAGATATGGTAAACCTTCTGCTTGCTCGTGAGGAGGGAGAAAAGGTAGTGTTGCTGGCCCCGCTCGTGAGCCGGAAGAAGGGGACTCATGACCATATATTTCTGCGTCTGCAGAAAGAGGGATTTATCCGGGTTCGTGTTGATGGAGAAGTAAGTCTCCTGGGTGAGCAGAAGGTATTGGAGAAGAATAAATACCACAGTATTGAGGCTGTTGTAGACCGGCTTGTACTGAAAGCCGCGATCAGGCGCAGGCTTGATGAGTCGGTAAGTACGGCTGTTCAGTTAGGCGAGGGGGTGCTTATAGCTTTTTTTCCGGAAAGCGGTGAGCAAGTACTTATGAGTGAATCGGCTGCCTGTCATCGCTGCGGCGTATCTGTGCCGGATCTTTCCACCCAGTTGTTTTCCTTTAACAGTCCCATAGGGGCCTGCTCTGCATGCGGCGGGCTTGGGGCTAATCAGCTGCTCGACGAAAACCTTCTGGTGCCGGATGTATCGCTGAGTCTGCTCGAAGGCGCCATAGCCCCCTGGCGGAGAAAAAAGCTTTCTACCCACGTAACGCATTGGCTTGATGCCTTTTCTCGTCACTATGCTTTTGATTTAAATACCCCTTTTGACAAGCTGCCTGCCAAGGTCAAAAAAGGGCTTCTGCATGGTACAGGAAAAGAAAAGCTGGAATTTCGTTATCAACGAAAAAATCGAAAAATTGTTTCTCATATAAGCTTTGAAGGGCTCATGCCGCGCATGAAACGCCTCTTTCAGGAAACCTCTTCCCCCAAGGTTCGTGAAGAAATTGCCCGCTTTATGAACGAACAGCCGTGTCAACAATGCAGGGGACAGCGCCTAAAACCTGAGGCCCTGGCTGTTAAGGTGGGAGAATGGTCGATTATGGAGATGACGGCTCTCTCCATTGACCAGCTGATTCAACAGCTTGACTCTTTACGTTTTTCCTCAAGAGAGGAAGTGATATCCAAACCCATTTTAAAGGAAATTATGGCTCGTCTCTCTTTTTTACAGGGAGTAGGTCTTGGCTATCTCTCCCTGGACCGGAAAGCGGGAACTCTTTCCGGAGGGGAGGCTCAGCGGATTCGGCTCGCATCCCAGATAGGCTCAGGACTGGCAGGAGTGCTTTATATTCTTGATGAGCCCAGTATTGGTCTGCACCAGCGTGATAACGGCAAGCTCATCAAGACCCTGCTGCATCTGCGGGATCTGGGTAACACCGTCATTGTGGTTGAGCATGATACTGACACCATTGTCACTGCTGATCATGTTGTGGACATCGGCCCGGGCGCGGGCGTACATGGCGGAGAAATATTGTATTCAGGGCCGGTACCGGGTCTGCTTGATTGTGAGGACTCGTTGACCGGAGGGTATCTTTCCGGTCGATTTGCAATACAGATACCTCCAAAAAGACGGAAAATCAGGCAGGGCAAAAAGCACCGTCTGCGCATTGAAGGAGCAAAGATAAACAATCTGCGCAATATAAACGTCTCCATCCCTTTACAGGTGATGACCTGTGTAACCGGTGTTTCTGGCTCCGGGAAAAGCTCCTTGATTATAGAAACTTTGTTTAAGGAAGCTCAGGAAGTGCTTCAGACAAAAGGGAAAAAAGGCATAGCTGCACAGGACACCATTGTCAAGGGGCTTGAATATGTAGATAAAGTTATTGATATTGATCAGAGCCCCATAGGGAGAACACCCAGGTCAAACCCGGCAACCTATACCGGAATCTTTACCCCGATACGGGAGCTGTTGGCTCGTCTTCCTGAATCCCGCGCCCGGGGGTATAAACCAGGACGGTTCAGTTTTAATATGAAAGGTGGACGCTGTGAGACCTGTGAAGGCGATGGTGTCTTACGTATTGCTATGCACTTTTTGCCGGATATTTATGTGACCTGTGAACGTTGCCATGGTAAACGCTATAATATGGAGACGCTTGATATCCGGTACAAAGGGAAAAATATCGCAGATATTCTTGACATGACCATTGAGGAGGGGCTGGAATTTTTCAAGAATATCCCCCCGGTGAAAAATCGTTTACAAACGGTTTTTGATGTCGGCCTCGGATATATTAAACTAGGTCAGTCTTCAGTTACGTTATCCGGTGGTGAAGCGCAGCGGGTAAAGCTTGCCAAAGAGCTCAGCAGGCGTTCCACAGGGAAGACCCTGTACATCCTTGATGAGCCGACAACCGGTCTGCATCCAGCCGACATCCAACATCTGCTACTTGTTCTGGCACGGCTCGTTGACAGCGGCAACACAGTGATCGTCATTGAACATAACCTGGATGTAATCAAAACAGCCGATTATATCATTGATGTAGGGCCGGAAGGAGGGGATGGCGGCGGCTTGATCGTTGCAAGTGGTACACCTGAAGAAATTTCACTGGTACCTGAATCGTATACCGGGAAGTTTGTACGACAGGAATTAGGCAACTAAAAAGTCTGCAGTAAACAGTTGTACAAGAAAGATGGCCTGCATCAATTTGCTCGCAACCTTTTCCCTGGTATGGTAACGCTGAAAAATCACAGGCCAGCCCGGAGTTCTCATCAGCCCGGGTGGAGGCTTGCCCTCGTCACACAGCACTACTGTGCAATACAGGACAAGGCTGCAGAAGGACGAAAAAAATCCGGTGCAATATACTGACTCTGCATCGTTGACATGATCCTAAAGCGGAAAACCCGCAACCCAAGAGACCTTACGTCTCAAATAATTTCTTGTTTTTTATGACAGGAATTGAGGAGTAAGGTACTAATGCGGAAAACCCGCAACCCAAGAAGCCTTACACCTCAAATAATTTCTTGTTTTTTATGACAGGAAATGAAGAGTAAGGTACTAATGACTTGAGAGATACAGTTACTCTGTCTCCTGATTGTAACTACTCACAGGGCATATACACTCCTGGCTTTAATGAATGTACGCCTGTAACTGCGTCCAGGTTACCCGGATCCGGGTAAGCGCGACCGGCAGCTATAGCTCTTCTATGCAGTCAATCGCGAGCACCCGAAGACAGGTGGACGGGGAGCAGTTACTCTTGGTTAACTCTTTTAACACTTTAAGGAATTGAATAATGACAGAACAGGAAAAAAAACAACAGGAAACGCCGGTATTCAGAATGCAGAAAATGTATATCAAGGACCTTTCCTTTGAAAGCCCTGATGCTCCTGAGATCTTTCTGGAAAAGAATCAGGAACCAAGGGTAGACTTTGATATGAAGATCAAAAACAAGAAAATCGATGCTGATCACTATGAAGTATCCTTGTCAGTAACGGCCCGGGTAATTAATAAAAAGGCTGATGAAAAGGTAATGTTTATCGTTGAGGTGGAGCATGCCGGGATATTTCTCCTGAAAAATATCCCGGAAGAGCATCTGCCCAGAGTTATGTCTGTTGACTGTCCGTTGCTTCTTTTTCCATTTACCCGTCAGATTGTCAGCCAGGTTTCAGTTGATGGCGGATTTATGCCTTTTCTTATGGAGCCGATTAATTTTGTAGCCCTGTATGAGAATGCACAGAAAAAAAAGAAGGACTCCTAACGCGGAAAACCCGCAACCCAAGAGACCTTACGTCTCAAATAATTTCTTGTTTTTTATGACAGGAATTGAGGAGTAAGGTACTAAAAGAACTCACCCCGAGAGTTTCTGGCAGCTGGCAAGTATTTTTCAAGTTCGAAAACGGTAATGCATCTATTATTAATTATGGGGATTATCGTAATTGACCACGGGCACTTCAATTCAGAGTTGTACAGGCCCTGTTTCGAGCAGGTAAACAAGCGAATTGAGCCCCGTGATCAGTTACAATTTTGGAGGCGGCATTAAGCCAACCTTATAAGGAGGAAAAATGAAAAACTTTAAGATTGGCGTAAAATTGACAGGCGGGTTTGCTCTCACGGCAATTATCATCCTTATTGTCGGGATCATTTCCATTTTTGAACAGAACAGACTCTATGAAAAAGCAGAATTACTGGAAAAGGAGGCAGTTCAGAGCATTAAGCACATAATGGTGATTAAAAACGAGGCATCACGTGTCGCAACAAGCATGCGGACGATTCTTACCCCTTATATCACACAGGAACAGCGCAAACATGCCAAAAAAGAGCTGTTAGCAGCGCGAAAGATCTATGCTAAAGCAAGAGAGGAATTCTCCAGGCTTGCTTTTTTTAATACAGTGCCCGAGGAGTGGCAGCAGTTTGTCATCAATAATGGTAAATGGGTGAAAGCAAACAATACTGCGACGAAACTTTCAGAAGAATTGCTCGAAGCAGACATCCTTAATCCAGAACAGTTGACACGGGATATGATCTTTTTTGAAGCAGCCCACGAAAGAATGCTCAAAAAGGTAAGCCTCATGTTGATGTTCGGTACTTCTTTTGCTGGCGGCACCGATGCAACAAACTGTGCGCTAGGAAAATGGTTAAAGCACATGCCTACCACCAACCCGGAAATTGTTGCGGCAATGCAGGAGCTGCAACCTATCCATACGAAGCTGCATCAGACCATTGGTCAAATCAAGGATATGGCTGCCGAGGGCAAGATCGAGCAGGGCAAGGTGTTGATGCAAAATACGCTGCTGCCACTTTCCAGCCAGCTTTTTACAATTACCGCCAGAATAAGCACTTTAGTTGACAAATATCACAATACATTCAAGGAAATGAACAAAATTTTACTGGTTGATACTGTTCGGCACCAGACTGATACCTTTCGGGCACTAGACAGCGTTGTTGGAAAAGCCGTAAAATATGCCGAAGAAATTGGCAGCAGTGCCGAGGCAACTGCACGCACAGGAAAGACAATGACCCTTATCGGTATTGTCACGGGAATAATCCTTGCTTTGGTTCTGGGAGTCGTCCTGACCCTGCTTATCACCCGACCTTTATCTGAAGGGATTGAACTCGCCAAGGTAATGTCTGAGGGAGATATGACCAAAACCATTGATATCGAGCAAAAAGACGAGATTGGGTTACTGGCGAACGCCTTGAACAATATGGCTCAAAACTTACGCAAAATGCTGGCGGGTGTCGGCCAGGAAGTTACCCGGGTGGATGACTCATCAAGACAGCTTGCTGCAATCTCCGATCAAATGGCTTCCGGAGCGGAAGATACCGCAAACCGCTCCAGCCAGGTAGCGGCAGCGGCGGAAGAGATGAGTGCCAACCAGAGCTCGGTTGCCGCCGCAATGGAAGAGGCTTCGGTCAATGTCAACATGGTTGCCACCGCAACAGAGGAAATGAAGGCGACCATCACTGAAATCTCCGAGAATTCTGGACGGGCAAAGCAGATAACCGCTCAGGCAGTGGAGAAATCTCGGATTGCTTCGGAGCGGGTTGACGAGCTGGGCAAAGCGGCACATGAGATTAACAAGGTCACGGAAGCTATCACAGAAATTTCCGAGCAGACCAACCTCCTCGCCCTGAATGCAACGATCGAGGCAGCCCGGGCCGGAGAAGCTGGTAAAGGTTTTGCCGTTGTCGCCAACGAGATCAAGGATCTTGCCGGCCAGACGGCAAAAGCAACCCTTGATATCCAATCGAAAATCCAGGGGATTCAGCAGGCTACAGGAATTACTGTCAAAGAAATCAATGAGATCAGCACAGTCATTACCGAAGTCGATCAGGTTGTCGCCACCATCGCAACTGCTGTCGAAGAGCAGTCGGCCACAACAGGAGAAATCGTAGAAAATGTTGTTCAGGGATCTCAGGGAATTTCTGAGGTCAATGAAAATGTGGCTCAAATCACTTCTGTATCTTCTGAAATTGCTGCAGAAATTGCAGGAGTCAACACCAGTGCCAACGAGATGACCACGAGCAGCAGAGAGGTTAAAGATACGGCAAAAGATCTTGCCAGTGTTGCCGATAAATTGAAAAACATGGTCACCAGGTTCAAGGTATAACCTCTTTTTTTCTTCTTTTTTCGTAACTGCTCTCAGATCCCCCATCTTCGGGCGATCACGACCTGCCGCATAGAGGGGCTATAGCTGCCAATCGTGCTTGCCCAGATCTGGGCAACCTGAAAGCAGTTACAGACTTAAAGGCTTAAAAGCAAGTGAAACCAGGGTGATACATCCCCTGCAAATAGCTACGTTAGAAGTATATTGCATACAATCATTCAAATTACACCCCTGGAGGAGCGTTATGTCGTATGAGAGCATTGAACGAACAACACATGAGGAACATATCGGCATCATTACTCTAAACAGACCGGAACAGCTTAATACGTTCACCACTACCCTTGCTGTGGAGTTATATGATGCCCTGACAACACTGGACAGGAACCCGAAAATACGGGTAATTATGCTTCGCGGCGCAGGAAAGGCCTTTTGTGCCGGGATTGATGTGAATGAACTTGAGGGAAAATCGGCCATGGAATACCGTGCATGGATTCAAACCATGGAGGAACCTCTTGTTGCCATTTCCAGACTGAAAAAACCGGTCATTGCCGAGGTACACGGGGTCGCAGTAGCAAATGGAATGGGGCTGGCAGCTGCCGCAGATCTGACCATAGCTGAAGAAGGCGTAAAAATGGGTTTAACTGCAATTAACGTCGGCTTGAATTGTGTCGGCCCTGTTATTCCGGTAGCGCGTTGCGTTGGCCGTAAAAAGGCAATGGAATTATTACTTTACGGTAATATTGTTCAAGGCCCTGAGTTGCTGGATCTAGGGCTTGTAAACAGGCTTGTGCCCAAAGAGCAGCTTGAAGATGAAGCCTTTTCCTGGGCAGGTGAACTCGCAAAAAAGAGTCCTGTTGCCGTACAGATAGCCAAGCAGGGATTCTACACATCAGAAGACATGGAGTACATACAACAATTCGCCTATATGAATGAGATGTTCGCACGTCTCTGCACGACAGAAGATGCCAGGGAAGGAGTGAGTGCCTTTTTTGAAAAACGTTCCCCGGTGTGGCAGGAAAAATAGGGTAAACCAGTCACGGTTTGCCAGCACTGCAAACCTAATTATTCACAGAACATACCCTTTGATATATCATTGATTATTCATCGTTACAGCGATTACCTGCGCAATCGTTATGGTGACATTGTCTACCGGGTGCCACTGGATGCCGGTTTTTGCTGTCCACACCGGGACAGGCATGGTAATGGAGGCTGTATATTTTGTGCTGCAAATGGGTCACGGGCAGTACAAATTGGCGAGCTGGATGATCTACGGGAACAACTTCGTGCCGGGGTTGCTTTTGCCCGAAAGCGGTATCAGGCAAAATTATTCATGGCCTACCTGCAGGCCTTTACCCCTACGTTTGCTTCCCTTGATCGTTTTTCAGAGGTGATCAACTCTCTTAGAGAAGGACAGGAGTTTTGCGCTTTTTCCGTTGGTACCAGGCCGGATTGCCTGAGCAGGGAAGTAATGACCTATCTTGCCCGAATGGCGCGTCATGAAGACGTCTGGGTCGAACTGGGAGTTCAGACCATACATGATGAAACCTTGCGACGAATCAACCGGGGACATGACTGGATAACCAGCAAGGAGGCTGTTTATCGACTCAATGAAGCCGGAATTTTTGTCGCTGTGCATGTGATAATAGGGCTTCCAGGAGAATCTATTGATCATTTTCGGCAGACCATGGATGTGCTTGCTGAGCTGCCGGTTGACGGCATCAAGCTGCATAACCTCCATGTCATAAAGAAAACAAGGCTTGCCAGGTGGTATAATGAAAAGCAGTTTCAGGTAATGAATGAATATGAATACATGGAGGTGCTGCTTGACCTGTTACCGAGGATTCCGCTTAATCGGCCTATTATTCGACTGACCACTGACACACCTGATGATCAGCTCATCGCTCCACGCTGGACCATGTCCAAGGATCGATTTATCAGGATACTGATAAATCAGATGAAAAAACGGGGCATCAGGCAGGGGGACCTATGTGGACACCATTCAGGCAAGTCAGACGAAGATGAGCCTCAGGCTGCAGAAGTTGTTGTCACCGAAGACGGTTCCATCACCTTCTGGAATGCAGAATTCAAGGAACATTACCATACGCTCGCCGGTGCCCGTTCTGAAGCTGAACAAAAATATTGCCAGCCAGCCAGGCTGGACGAGCGTTTGCACAAAGGCCCGGTAAGAATCCTCGACGTCTGTTTTGGCCTTGGTTACAACAGCCTGAGCAGTTGTGAACATGCCTTGGGCACGGGTGGACAGGTGGACATCGTTGGGCTGGAACTGAACAGAAATATCGTTCGTGACGCATCTGAAAACATCAGGGAAAGTGCAGCACATCTTGACTGGAATACCTGCCTTTCTTCATTGCATACACATGCTACCTGGGAAAATTTAAACTGCAGCATACAAATGCTCTGGGGTGATGCCCGTAATACGATTCGGCAGCTCAAAGGACATTTTGACCTGATCTGGCTGGATGCCTTTTCAACCCAGCGAAACAGTGAACTGTGGACAGTAGATTTTTTCCGTGCGCTTTGCCGCTTACTGAAGAATGATGGTGTCCTGCTGACATACTGCGCCGCCATCCCGGTGCGATCCGGCATGATGGAAGCTGGTTTTCTGATAGGAGAAACAGAGCCTTTTGGGCGAACTCGCGGCGGGACGCTGGCAGCGAAACAAAGATCATTTATCACCCTGCCGATTCCGAAAAGGGATCGCTTTTTAATGAAAGGTATACGCGGCACTCCTTATCGTGACCCTTCCGGAACCAGAGAGAATAAGGAGATCCTCAGGGCCAGAGAAATGGAAATTTTACGGCGAAAGCTCACTGCTCAAAATGGTATCTGCACAAATCCGTGACCAGCTGCCTCTGCGCAAGACAGGCATATTGCCAACCCTTAATCGGAATACACAAATGTTCCGGCTTCCATTTCCCTGTCTATTTCGGTCAAGGCCCTGCGCATTTGCTTAAGTGCCTGGCGTATCCTGTTTTCATTCTCAACCAGGGCCAGGCGAAGGTAACCGTCGCCCTCTTCGCCAAAGCCGGCTCCTGCAGCCACAGCGACATTTGCCCTGTTCATCATTTCAATAGAAAACTGCACTGAACCCATCCGGGCATAAGGATGAGGAATTTTCACCCATAAAAACATTCCGGCCTTTGGAATGTTTACCTCCCATCCCATTCTGGTCAGACCTTCGCAAAGGACATCTCGCCGGCTCTGGTAGAGCTTCACCTGCTCCTGAATAGCCTCATCGCAGTCACGCATGGCAACAATACCGGCAACTTGAATGGCAGAGAATATGCCATAGTCATAGTACCCCTTGATTTTTGCCAGACCTTCAATCATGGTCTGGTTTCCCACGCAATAGCCAAGCCGCCAGCCAGCCATGTTATATGATTTTGAAAAAGAACCAAACTCCACGCCAACATCCATTGCCCCTGGTATTTCAAGAAAACTTGGTGCAACATAACCGTCAAAGGTTACCTGGGCATAGGCAAAATCGTTTATGACCATAAAATTATAGCGTTTTGCCAGGGCGACTACTTCTTGAAAAAGCTCCCTGCTGGCGAGCTTTCCTGTAGGGTTGTGCGGATAGTTCAACATAACCAGCTTCGGGCCGGGGTACAGTGACCGGCACATGGTTTGTACCTGCTTGAGAAATTCCTCTTCCTGTTCAAGCGAGAGCCTCAGCACATTTGCTCCTGCGATGACCGCAGCATAGACGTGTATGGGAAAGGCCGGAGCTGGAACCAGCACCGTGTCGCCAGGCCCCAGAAGTGCCAGGCTGAGATGAGAAAGCCCTTCTTTGGAGCCAATGGTACAGATTACGTCATCCACGCCATTTACCTTAACCCCATATTTACGGTCATAGTAGAGGGCTATTTCCCTTTTAAGATTTTTCATGCCGCCAGCCACCGGGTAACGGTGTGACTTGGGGTCAATGGCGACATCGCACAGTTTTTCTGTGACTTTGCGGGGAGCTGGATCGATAGGATTACCCATGCCCAGGTCAATCACATCCTCTCCTTGCCATCTTTTTTCCATTTTAATCTTGTTGATTATGCCAAATAAATATGGTGGGAGCTGATTCATACGGTCAGCAAAGCGGATGGCATATTGCTCGCTCATTACATTCTCCTTGTCATGGTTGACCAGAGATCAGGAGGTTCCGGAGAGACAAAGGAGTAGTTATGGCGGCCATGATCATACATCTTGTCATTTTTGGCCCCCGTCTTTCCTCTGTCGCAACTACTTACAGGGCATGTATCACCCTGGTTTCACTTGTTTTGCGCCGGTAACTGTTTTCAGGTTGCCTGGATTCGGATAAGCGCGACTGGCAGTTGCACCCCTCTATGCGACCGATCACAATCGCCCGAAAATCGTTGACATGGAGACAGTTACGGCTCTTCATCTATATCAATCTCCACTGAACCATTGTCATTCACGTCTCCAATATATTGATCTTCTGCTTCTTCGTCTTCATCAGGAGAAATTTCCGGCGTGGATTTTTCATCCTGAGCACGTACAGCTTTGGGAATTTTTGATTCAGGCAAGATAAACTCTCGTATTTTTTCAACCTCCTGAAGCAGACCAAGCTCTTTACGACATGTTTCACATTCCTTTACATGTTTATCAATAAATTGCATCATCCGTGCAGGCGCCATTGTTTCCTGCTTAACTCGAAGATACCAGTCCTTTATCAGGCGAATCAGTCGCTCACATTCCATATTGCTACCAGGGCAACACCCCTCCATCTAACAATAAATACGTTTATTCCATTAAACCAGCACTGGAAATTATAATAATAAGTTGTTTTTCAGGTCAATCATTATTACCTTAATTTTAAATGAACGGAAGTGGAAAGAGTACTGGTGGCTCTCCCGGACTTCAAATCCGGTGTGAGGGGTTAAAGGCCTCTCAGGTGGGTTCGATTCCCATGCACTTCCGCCAGATATCACGTAAGCACAAGGTACTTGTCCTGTTATTTTCCTAACCGATATCGTAACTACTCACAGCTCACCCCTCTTTGAACGATCACGACCCGCCGCATAGAGGGGCTATAGCTGCCAATCTTGCTTGTCCAAACAGGGGCACCCTGAGAGCAGTTACACGTTTGAGGCAGGTACAATCAGAGCGTTACACACCCAGTGAGTCGTTACCCGATATCAGACCGGCATCTGCATTGTATTTGAGTGCTGTAAACTACTCACAGAGCATGTGCCACCCAGGTCTCACTTGTTTTGTGCCTGCAACGGATTTCATCTCGCCCGAAGATCGGTGAGCCGGAAGCTGTTACAGTCAGGAAATGAGTGCTCTCCAGCCAGTACAGGCGTAAAAAGGAAAGTGAGGCAGCTTGTGCACAATACACTTCTTCCTGCCCCATGCCCTAAGTTGATTGCGCAGCGGAAAAACACGGTCTCGGCTGGTGACAAGTTTAGTGGTAAAGATATCAGCTGCCGGGCCGAGACGCAGGCACCTTTCTTTAAAAAGGTGTAACTCCATATACACTTCGTTTATTGAGCGCTGTGGTTTGCTGTTCAGAAAACGATCAGTCTGGTTGTCATCTGTGAACATTGAGCGATAAAAATCGTCTAAACCCCTAACCTCAGGTGCGGTCTCAATACTATTGTAACTTTCAGGCGGAATCCCCTTTTCCTGGTGAATTGGCTCCAGGGTTCCGCCTATGGCGATACAACGTGAAAAAAAATCTTGCTGCCCTGCAAAAAGATGACCAGCCACCCAGACTCCCATAGACCACGCAAGCAGGTACACCTTGCCGTAACCTTTCAACAGCTCTGTGGGCACAGGTAAAAGCTCACGGTAATCATAAAGCATGAGCACATCCAGTCCCTGCCCTGGGATATCTGCAAAGGGGGTGCTGTCCATGCCCCAGCCTGCAAGAAAAAGCAGGCAGTCATCACTGTGGTTCTGATGAAGCCAGATATACTGCATGAGATACCTTGTTTTTAAGGTGAGAGACAGGCCGATTCATGAAAATTACTCATTCACCCGAGATCAGTTACAGCATCGGCAATCACCTTTGCCAATGGCTTCAGCTGTTGCCAGTTCATGGCCGAATTCAGGCTGAGCCGGAGGCGGGAGCTTCCTTGCGGAACTGTAGGTGGTCTGACAGCCTTAACCCAGAATCCGTGCTTACAGACTTCTCTTGCAACGTGAACGGCACGAGCTGCGTCACCAATCATAACCGGAACGATGTTGGAGCTGCCACATGTTGAAAGCCCGTTTTGCTTGAGTTCTTCCCGCAGACGTTGTGCCAGAAAAGCGGCCTTTTCCCGTTCTTGCGTCATTGACGGGATACGATCAAGGACAAAATTGATCCAATGAACAACCACCGGCGGCATTCCTGTGGAAAAAATCTGGGAGCGCGCCGTATTGGTTAGATAGTCTGCCAGTTGACGTGTACAGACCACAAAGGCACCCTGTGCACCAAAGGCTTTGCCAAAGGTGCCGGTGAGCAGTTCAACCTCATCAATAACACCATATTCTTCAGCCAGCCCACAGCCGGTTTTTCCCCGGATTGCCACACCATGGGCATCGTCAACATATAAAACGGCGTTCCATTTATTTTTTATTGTCACCAGTTTTTTCAAGTCTGCCTCATCGCCATCCATGCTGAATATTGATTCAGTGCAAAGGTAGACCTGGTTATAATCGTCCCTTTCTTTTTCCAGTATCCGTTCAATGGCATCATAATCCAGATGAGGATAGCGGATTTTTCTGCAGCGGGACAGGCGCATGCCGTCAATCATGCTGGCGTGGCAGAGCTTATCTGCAAGGATAAGATCGTTTTTCTCGGTCAGTGCGGGCAAAATGCCTATATTGAGGTGGTAGCCTGAGTTAAAAACAAGTGCTGCTTCCTTGGCATAAAGATGGCACAATTTTTTTTCAAGCCGGGCATAAGGCTCTGTGCTGCCGGTCATCAGCCTGGATGCGGTGGACCCCATGCCATAAGAATCAAGCATGGTTACAGATGACAGGCCGGCAAAAAACTTTTTGTGCAGCTCTCTGTTGGTGGCAAGCCCGAGGTAGTCGTTGCCTGCCAGGTTCAGATAGTTTTTACCTTCGATCTCCACACAACCGTCAACCAGGTGACGATGGACCTGGATGCGGCGGAACTGCCCCCGTTCCGATATAGCGCGCAGCCGCTTTTCCAGGTGTTTTGTAAAGTCCTGACCCACGGATTACTGTATATGCTGAGCATACATTTCGTCGCTGTAGCCGATGATGAGTTTTTTGCCAATCCTTAGGGTTGGTGCTCGAAGATTACCTGTTCTGCCCAAGGTTTGCTTCAGTACCTCTTCCTTATTAGTTGCCCCTGGTTCAAAAACAACATATTTCCTGCCGCGGCCAACAATGATTTCGTCTGCCTGCTTTAACAGTTCCCAGGCATCCTCACCTGTGATTTTTTCCTTGCCGGCATTGACGGTTTCAGTGATGGCAATGTTTTTTTCTGCAAACACAACCTGTGCTTTTTTACAGGAAGCTCAGCCTTTACGTAAATACGCCCATTCAATATTCATGTGTTTTTCCTCAACTCGTGATCATACTAAAAAAAGGTAAAGGTTCCAGCCCGGATTTCTCCTGATTTTTTTCTGATTTAAAAAGAAATACATAAAAAACAACTCTGTGTGATATCAGAGAAAATGAGATATCAATGCATGCGCTGAGAGCTATAATTTATTGCCGGTTCCTAAGCATTCTGTCACGTTCCGCCTTCAACTCCAGATATTCCCGTTCCGCCTCCTGCAGAGCCTTGTCCTGACGGGATTTGATCTCCCTGACCTTTGCTTTGATTTTCTCCTCCTTAATGGTCAAACCAGCTACCCCAAAAAGGGTGTTACCAAGATATTTAAAGGAAAAATGCATTAACGCGATATCATCTTCCCTGATATTTTTCTGGGTTTGCTCATCAACTTCATAGGTATCTAAAAAAGAACTTGCAAAGATAAAATTCCTGAAAGTATCCAAATCTGTCGAGGCCATAAAAAACATGCGCTTTGCCGCTTCACTCAAACTCGCCTGATGCCCAAAAGATTTTCGGCGCATAACGAGCCTGAGCCACTCCTTGTTCATCTCATCGCGAAGGTCTACCCCCTGATCAGCCCGCCATTCACCGATAGTCCATTTTTTTTGCTCTTCATGCCCCTTACAGTGTGGTTCCTTGACCAGAAAAAAGAACTTTTCTTCATCAGCGTCATCGGTTCCGCCTTCGTGAAAATCAGCCATACCAACCGGATAATAACGACAGGCTGAGGGGCGATCAGTGTAAACAGTACAACCATCCGGGGTAACAAAGGGGCAGGCCTTCTTGTCCCCAACCAGTTTTAACTGAACTCCTGGCATATCTGTTTTTTCCAGATAGGTCGGCATGGTATACTGTGTTATGAACTCATGGGCAGCAAGCCCCAGTCGCTGTCGTAACGTGAGTATATCATACGGAGTAAGAATAATCTTTATATCATGGCAACAGGCTGTAAAACATTGCACCCCAGGGTGACAATCAAACTGGAGTGCCGACTTCAGGGTCAATTTTTCAGGAAGAATATGAGACGGATTTTTATCGGTCTCTTTATTAAAGATTGAACTACCGCCTTTTTCGTACCTTGCCTGCTCAGACATGCCTTGTGCCTCATTGTGTTACAGCTATGCCGTATGGCTGGAATGTTGACAATGTATTAAAATATACACTATCAAGGTGAAACCAATCGCGTAAAGAAATTCCCTGGCAACTGCGGTGCCTGAGGTGATGTATAATCGACAAAAAGAACAAAGGTGCCAGTAATCAATTATACGTCAGAAGTGAAAAATAACGGGAAGTACAGACTCCGCGATCGGTTACATTGTATCTTACCGACAGAAACCAGGCATTGTACCACTTCCTGAAATTGTGTCAAATTCTATTATAGAAAGGTAACTACTCACAGATCACCCCTCTTTGAACGATCACGACCCGCCGCATAGAGGGGCTATAGCTGCCAATCGTGCGTGTCCAAACATGGGCAACCTGAGAGCAATTACAGACGTAAAGCAAATGATAAGGGAGATACAGACTCTGTGAGTAGTGATGATTTTAGTGATGATGTACATATATTTTATGTCTTTTTCTTGAAAAAACTGGTATGAAGAAACTAATATTATCGTAGTGTGTAAATGGCCTTACTTTGACAGACCTCGTGATCGATTACGTGAAAACAAATTTTTTATGAAAGGTAACTACTCACAGGTCACCCCTCTTTGAACGATCACGACCGACCGCATAGAGGGGCTATAGCTGCCAATCGTGCGTGTCCAAATATGGGCAGCCTGAGAGCAGTTACACGTTTGAGTCAGGTACAATCAGAGAGTTACACACCCAGAGAGTAGTTACTATGAAACAATTATTATCTCATTCCATTGATTTCACCAAGGTTGAAACCCTGGTATATCACCTGCCAGACGGCCCGTCTTTTTCCCTCGAGATGGGCGGCATTGGTGAACTCATAGATATCGAACTTGAGGTAGGAGATATCTGTGACACCTCAGACATCGACGGAGTCGTTCACTTTTTTCCTCGTGGCAACGCCTGACCTTCTGCCTTACCCTGATTACCCCCTCATTCTCCAATCTTTTATCACCTATGAATACTTCCTCTATCATTGACTGTGGCATGGACGGTCATATGCATACTCCCCTTTGTAATCATGCTGTCGGAACCATGGAGGAATATGTCCAGGCAGCTTTGGCTGCCAGGCTGCACACCATCTGTTTTCTCGAGCACCTTGAAGCAGGAATCAACTATGAAAAAAAAATATGGTTAAATGAAGACGACTTCGCGCTCTATTTTGCAGAAGGCAATTGGCTTAAGAAGAAATATTCCGGCCAGTTAAACATTCTGCTAGGGGTAGAAACCGGATATAATCCGGAAGAGAAGGAAGAACTAAACAGAATGCTTGCGGCCTTTCCCTGGGACAGAGTGGGCCTGTCCCTTCATTTTATTAAATTTGAAGGCAGGCATCACAATCTGCTGACCCGGGACAAGGCAGGCATTGACAAACTTGTTGCCCAGGGCAGGGAAGAAATACTGAACTGGTATTATGCCACTCTTATCGAAGCGTTACATGTAATTCCCTGCGACGTAGTATGCCACCTTGATGTTGTTTTACGCAGTGTCCCCGACATTGAACCACTCAAGGGACAGATGTCTCAGGTTGCACAACTTCTTGATATCATGGCTGAGAATAATATTGCCCTGGAAGTAAACACCTCAGGTTTTGCCCATCGACAGGAGCCCTTTCCAGGATACGCTGTCATCACGATGGCCAAAAAAAAGGGCATTAAACTTCAGCTGGGCTCAGACGCCCACAATCCTATACAGGTCGGTCGTCATTTTGAGGAGGTCTGCTCGAAAATCATGCCGTAACTGCTTGCTCACAAAAACTTGGCCGGTATCTCTCATGAGCATTTGCAAGGGGCATTACAACTCATAGCATCACACAGCTTTTCTCACTGAGGTGTCAGGATGGAGCTGCCCTGTGGAACCCGCTTCAGCAGACAAGCTGCGGCTGGAAAATCAGGTGATTTCTGCTCGCTGCCTTATAATTTGCCATATTTTCCCGATTGCGGCGTTTTTATCCCCGTATTTGGTAGCATGTTGTTTTTTTCTGTAACTCCTCACTGCTCACCCCTCTTTGAACGATCACGACCCGCCGCATAGAGGGGCTATAGCTGCCAATCGTGCTTGGCCAAATAGGGGCAACCTGAAAGCAGTTACACGTTTGAGGCATGTACAATCAGAGAGTTACACACCCAGTAAGTAGTTACAAATGACAAACACTTGAAAAACTAACCGTTGACGTGTATACTTTCCCAATTAGTCCACTCTAATATTATACGGGTTTCCTCCCGAACCAGTTCAAGATGTTATCGTTTACAGGGGGCAGAGATCATGGGCGACACCTTAACCTTTGAGTCAGAGGAACTGATACAAGATAATTTTGATGAATATCTGGACGGAAGCAGCAAGGGGAGTAACTGTGCGACCTGTCTGGATACTCACAAGCAGTTCTGCTGGCGGTGGCCAGGGGAAATGGGCAGGGGGCGCGTCTCTTATATCAAGCTCAGAGACGGGTTGAGTCTTTCCATTGGTAGCACTCTTTTCAATGAGCCTGTCCAGATAAGTTTTGATAACTGGCATGTTCCATTAACTTTTTCCTATGGTGTCTCCGGGAACATAAAATACACCGTAACTCCTCACAGCTCACCCCTCTTTGAACGATCACGACCCGCCGCATAGAGGGGCTATAGCTGCCAATCGTGCTTGGCCAAATAGGGGCAGCCTGAGAGCAGTTACACGTTTGAAACAGGTAGAATCAGAGCGTTATACACCCAGTGAAAAGTTACGTAAAATAAAGAGATTAAACACCCTGTGAGGAGTTACAGAAGGAGAAGATGAAGAAGATGAAAAAAGCAATGGATCAAAAAATCAAGGTAAAAAAAGGTACCATCGAGGAAACCCTTTTACTGCCCTTATGGGGCCGAGCCCATGAAACCCAAAAAAACCGTCCCCGCCTGACAGATGAAAAGGCTGTAGAGATCATCAAGGCCATTGACTATGATTTTTCAGATATCGAAAAAACCCAGGGCCCATCCCAGCATGGCTGGGTGGCCCGCAGCCTGCACACTGACAAAATGGCCCGTACCTTTATCCAAAAACATCCTGAAGCCACCATTGTCAATATCGGTTGTGGCCTGGACACCACTTTCAGCCGGATTGATAACGGGAAAATCCTTTTTTACGAACTTGACCTGCCCGATGTGATCGCTCTCAGGAGACATTTTTACCAAGACAGCGACAGACACCAGAGCATTGCCACTTCTTTTCTGGAAAGGTCATGGTTTGACAAGATCGTTGTCCGGGACGGGCTGCTGTTTCTCGCCGGCGGGGTGCTCTATTATTTTGAAGAAGAACAGATCAAGGCGTTTTTTATTGCCGCCGCAGACCATTTTGGCACCTGTGATTTTTATTTTGATTCCCTGTCACCCATGGGAATCAAATTTGCGAAAAAAGCCGTTTTGAAAAAAGGCGGCATGGGCATGTCCCTGGAGGGCGGCTGGGGTCTAAAGCCTATACAGTCTCTGGAGAAATGGGACAAGCGAATAAAGGTGATAGCTGCCATCCCCATGTCAAAAGGGATGAAAAAAGGTCTTCCCCTGGGCTTTAAAGTCATGTCAGCAATGACAGATCTGCTGGGTATCTGCTCCATGGTGCATATGAGAATACAAGGCAGATAAAAAAGATGGAGAGTAACTCCTCACCGCTCACCCCTCTTTGAACGATCACGACCCGCCGCAGTATCCTTTTCACGAGAAACCGGCTTACCTGCAAAACTCCTGCACACCTGTAATAACAACAAAAAATCCAGAGAGAATGGCTTTCAAAAGTTTAGGAAAAGCAATATGTTACCTCAAAAATGAGAACACCTGGAAAAAAAACTTTCTCTTTTACCGTGTTAATGGAATATTGTATATTTTAAAGACGATAAGCTGAACATTCAGCCAGGATTTCTCGTCACTGAAAACATTTTCACTATGGCAATGTTGTCCTCACCCATACACAAGCCTGCTCAGGCACTGATCCTTTTTCTATTACTGCTTTCTTATATTTTTGCGGTCACGGACTGTCATGGCACTATACAGAAAGACTCATCGGCAAATACCCGATCTGCACAGCAGTACCAGAACGCCAAAGATTATTACTATACCCTGGAACGTGATGCTGCCATCGGCCATGAAAGAAGTAACTGGCTAAATGGTATTCGCAAATTCCGCCGTATTTATCTGGAAGACCCAAAAGGTGAGCTGGCTCCCTCGTGCCTGTACATGATGGGACGTATGCAGTACAAGATGCATCAGCGATTTCACCTGCCTATTGATCTAGAAGATTCCATTGGCTACTACAATGATGTTGCCAGGATATTCTCAACCAACACCCTCGCCGATGACGCCTTGTTCAATGTTGGGGAAATATTTCTTTTAATAGAAAAAAAATATCACAAAGCTGCAGACCAGTTTCTGCAAATAATAAAGCTCTATCCAGATGGGGATAAATATGCTCAAGCAGTTAACAAACTAAAATTTCTGGAAAAACATCATAACATCCCAGTCCCCGAAGCACTCACCAAAAACAAGAAACTAAGCAAACTGATTAAGGTTCTGCCAGTCAAATACTGGTCATCTAAAGACTATACCCGAGTTGTTATCAGAGCTACATCACCGGTTCACTTCACCTCACAACTACTCAAAGAAAACAAGGGCCAGCCTCGAAGGCTCTATATTGATTTTAACCAAAGTCATATACCGCCTCGTTTCCGTCAACCTGTACCAATACAGGACGGCCTGCTCAAACAGGTGCGCACTGGTCAATTCAGCCCTTCAACCGTCAGGGTTGTGCTGGATATGGAGTCTGTCTCTGACTATAAAATTTTCAGCCTTAACGATCCATTCAGGGTCGTAATAGATGTTAATGGCAGTAAAAAAGCGCAAAAGCCACATAAAGTTCTGCCGTCAGCCAACAAAAAAACTGCTGTCGTCGTAATGAACAAACAAGATCAGGGTGCCTCACTTCCCGCCTCCGAGTCGTCTGGCAAGACAAAAAAATTCACCAGATCAGCAGCGCATCCCTTTATTACCCTCAAGGAGACCAAGAAAAAATCAGTCCAAAGCGTCAAGGAGGATAATTCTATTCAAGCTGCCTTAACAGATAGTTACTCCCTGGCCCAGCAACTTGGATTAGGGGTACGAAAAATAATAATTGATCCCGGCCACGGAGGTAAAGACCCAGGGGCCGTGGCCTTTGGCCTGAAAGAAAAAAACCTGGTTCTTGCCATTTCCAAACAGCTTGCAGCTATCCTCAGAGCAAAATATGGGTATGAAGTAAAACTTACCCGGACTGATGACACCTTTATCCCCCTGGAAGAACGTACAGCCATTGCGAACACTGAACAGGCAGACCTGTTTGTTTCCGTTCATATAAATGCCCACCCAAACGCCTCAGTACGAGGAATTGAGACATATTATCTTAATCTGGCAACGAATGCGGAAGCGATGCGGGTTGCAGCCTTTGAAAACGCAACCTCAACCCACAACATAGGAGAACTGCAGGATATACTCTCTTCCTTAATGCAGAATTCGAAGATCAATGAATCATCACGGTTAGCTGAATACGTACACACAAATTTGATATCTGGGCTCAAGTCATCATCTTATCCCATACATGACCTGGGCGTAAAACAGGCCCCCTTTTACGTACTTTTAGGTGCTGAAATGCCTGCCATCTTATGCGAATTATCCTTCCTGACCAATAAAGAAGAAGCAATGAGATTAAAAACTCCAACCTATCAGACAAAGGCGGCGAGGCAGATAGCCAAAGGTATTATTGCCTATGTTAATCGCCACAAAAGCGTTTCCTTACACTCTAAATAAAATAAAAAGGCTGCCTTTTCTCAAGGCAGCCTTTTTTTAGTAACTGACTCTTTCGAGGTCTCGCTTCGCTTGCGTACCTGCTCGAAATCGTGCCTGTACAATTTTTTTAATGCACCCGTGATTGGTCACTCACTATTTTTCCAGCTTTTATACTATATTCAGCTCATGCGAACCATTTCAGCTGTCCTCAGTCGGGCTGCAGCCCGTCTAAGAGCCGCTTCAGCTCTGGTTCTGTTAATACCTTCAGCAGCCTGCTGACCCTGAGCCAGACGTTTTTCTGCACGCTCTTTTGCCTGTAAAGCACGTTCAACATCAATGTCTTTTCCGTACTCGGCACTTTCCACCAGAAACGTTATCTTATTGTTAGAGACCTCGGAAAATCCGCCACTGACCATGAGGTACGAGGTCTGCTTGTTTTTCCTGTAGGTCAGCGTTCCTGTTTTTATGGTACTTAAAAAAGGTGCATGGTTCGCCAGTACGCCAAACTCGCCGCTTATACCAGGTGCAGTAACGATATCAACATCTTCGCTAACAACCGGGCCGCCAGGGGTTACCACTTCGAGGTGAATCTGTGCCATAAAAATACCTCTGTTCAGCTAACTCACTCTTTATGCGTCAGCTTTTTGAGCTGCTGCTTTTTCTACTGCCTCTTCAATGCTGCCAACCATGTAGAAGGCAGTTTCAGGCAGATCATCATGCTTACCATCTAGGATCTCCTTAAAACTTCGAACAGTATCCTCTACCTTGCAGTAAACACCAGGGAATCCGGTAAATACTTCAGCCACATGGAAAGGCTGTGACAAAAATCGCTGCACCTTACGAGCTCGTGCTACGGTTAACTGATCTTCTTCAGAGAGTTCGTCCATACCAAGAATCGCAATAATATCCTGGAGTTCCTTGTATTTTTGCAAGGCTACCTGCACACCTCGGGCAACAGCATAATGTTCTTCACCAACTACGTTGGGATCAAGAATCCGGGAAGTGGAGTCAAGTGGATCTACTGCAGGATAAATACCAAGCTCGGATATTTGACGGGAAAGAACAACTGTACCGTCGAGGTGAGCAAAAGTAGTGGCTGGCGCAGGGTCAGTCAGGTCATCCGCAGGCACGTAAACGCATTGCACAGCAGTAATGGAACCTTTGGTGGTGGAGGTTATTCGCTCCTGAAGCGCACCAAGGTCAGTAGCCAAAGTCGGCTGATACCCAACCGCTGAAGGCATACGACCAAGCAAGGCAGAGACCTCTGATCCAGCCTGGGTAAAACGGAATATATTGTCAACAAAAAAGAGAACATCCTGCCCTTCTTCGTCCCGGAAGTATTCGGCAGCAGTCAAACCAGTTAACGCTACTCGTGCGCGTGCTCCTGGAGGCTCGGTCATCTGACCATATACCAAAGCAGCTTTGGGAAGTACGCCCGATTCCTTCATCTCGTTGTATAGATCGTTTCCTTCCCGGGTACGTTCACCAACACCACAGAAGACAGAAATGCCACCGTGCTGCATGGCGATATTGTTGACCATCTCCATCATAATTACTGTCTTGCCGCAGCCAGCTCCCCCAAACAGCCCCATCTTGCCACCGCGGGGAAAAGGCACGAGCAAATCAATAACCTTAATACCGGTTTCAAGAACATTGACTTCCGTGTCCTGCTCTATAAATGCAGGCGCCGGGCGGTGAATCGGCAGACTTTTGTCCGAAGATATATCTCCCATGCCATCAACCGGGCGACCGACAACATTCATGATTCGACCAAGGGCAGCTTCACCAACAGGGATAGTTATTGGTCCGCCAGTATCACGTGCGTCCATTCCACGAACTAAGCCATCGGTCTGATCCATGGCGATTGTACGAACGACGTTATCACCCAAATGCTGCGCCACCTCGCAGACCAGATTATCCGTTTCGTCGCTGATTCCTGGATTGGAGATAAACAACGCGTTCATGATGTCGGGCAGATCACCCGGCTCAAATTCAACGTCAACAACAGGCCCGATAACCTGAATAATTTTTCCAACTCTTACATCACCCATTTGTGCATGGCCTCCATTATCTAATACTATACCGACGCTGGTACAGCGTTAACCTTTCAGTGCCTCTGCGCCACTGACAATATCCAAGAGCTCGCTGGTTACGGCCGCCTGTCGAGCCTTATTATATAACTGTGTCAATTCACTGATCATATCCTTGCAGGCATTGGTCGCATTATCCATTGCAGTCATTCGGGCAGCATGTTCACTTGCGCCAACCTCAAGCATGGCATGATATATCTGGACATTCAAATAGAGCGGAAGCAGTACCTCCATAATTTCAGCGGGATCTGGTTCATAGGTATATGATCCACTTGGTCCGGCAGTCTGCGGCATCTCCTCTTCTATTCCCTCAATCGGTTTAATAGGGAGCAATTCCTCTCGTTCAGGCTTTTGTACGGCAACGGAATAAAACTTGCCATACACGATGTCTACCTGATCGCTTCCAGCACTCAAAAATTCACTGGTTATGTCTTGTGATATCTCACGAGCATTAAACATCTGGAAGGTTCCCATAATATCATCATAGGACGAACGTACTTTTCCAGTTTTTTTAAGTGCCTGTGTAGCTTTCCTTCCTACGGTGACATAGCTGACTGATTTGCCCTCAGCCTGATATTCTGCTGCCTTTTTTTCAACTGCCTTGATAATATTTGAATTAAAACTGCCGCAGAGTCCACGGTCAGAGGTCACCACAACGATCTCAACATTTTTGGTATCACGGACCTCCATCAGCGGAAGATTTGTATCTTCCATACCTGCTGAAAGATCACCCATGGTATCTGCGAATTTCGCCGCATAGGGACGGAAGAGCTCCATCTTCTCCTGGGCACCTCGGAGCTTGGCAGAGGCGACCATATTCATGGCCTTGGTAATCTGCGCAGTCTTTTTAACGCCGGTTATTTTATCTTTGACATCCTTTAATCCAGGCATGTTCCCTTCCTACCTTCCTGTTTTTTATCTGAAAATCTGCTCAAAAAAAGATGTTAATTTCCGAATTTCCGATTTTCATGCTTTGTTATGGCTGCAGGCTATCTGGTTCAGCCCTGCTGGTTTATATGAAAGTCTCTCAGTGGAAGTGATACCCATCTCTTGCCGAAGTGGCGAGCTTTCATGGTTTGTTTGAGCTGGTAAACCTGTGATCCAGCCTGCTGGCTAATTCAGGCCCTTGGTCGCCTTAAAGGTATCACCAAAGGAGGTCAGTGTTCTCTTTAGCCTTTCCTCGATTTCTGGAGTAATCTGTTTTTGGGCTTTCAAGTCAGAAAAGATAGCAGGTTCATTGGCTTCGATATATCCGTAGAGTTCCTGCTCATAATCTGCAAGCGTATCTACTGGAAATTGATCCAGATATCCTTTGGTACCGGCAAAAATAATAGTCACCTGCTTTTCCATGGGTAACGGCTGATACTGAGGTTGCTTGAGAATTTCAACCAGACGCTCCCCTCGGGTGAGCTGTGCCTGGGTCGCCGCATCCAGGTCAGAACCAAAACTGGCAAAGGCGGCAAGTTCTCGATACTGAGCAAGATCAAGCCGAAGTGTACCAGCGACCTGCTTCATGGCCTTGACCTGTGCAGCACCACCAACACGGGAAACAGAAAGGCCAACATTAATGGCAGGACGTACACCGGCAAAGAACAGACTCGGCTCCAGATAGACCTGACCGTCGGTAATAGAGATAACATTGGTCGGAATAAAGGCAGAGACATCGCCAGCCTGGGTTTCGATAATCGGCAGGGCGGTTAATGAGCCAGCTCCGAGCTCGTCGCTCACCTTGGCCGCACGCTCAAGAAGCCGGGAATGGTTAAAGAAAATATCGCCGGGATAGGCTTCACGTCCAGGAGGACGACGCAGAAGAAGAGAAAGTTCCCGATATGAAACCGCCTGCTTGGAAAGGTCATCATAGATAATAAGAGCATGCTGGCCATTGTCGCGGAAATATTCCCCCATGGAGCAGCCTGCGAATGCCGAGACATACTGCATCGGTGCCGGATCTGATGCACAGGCAGCTACAACGGTTGTATAATCCATGGCTCCGTGTTTACGCAGCGCCTCTACAACAAGCGCAACAGTTGATTTCTTTTGCCCAACTGCAACATAGATGCAGTGTACATCTGTATCTTTCTGGGCAATGATCGCATCAACACAGAGTGCAGTTTTCCCAATCTGGCGGTCACCGATGACCAGCTCCCGCTGACCACGGCCTACCGGGGTCATGGCGTCAACCGCTTTTGCTCCGGTGTAGCAGGGTTCATGAACACTTTTGCGAGCGATTACCCCGGGAGCCAACACCTCTATCTTCCGTGTTTCTTTTGCCTCAATCGGGCCTTTTCCATCAATAGGCTGGCCGATACCATCAACAACGCGACCTTCCATCTCAGGGCCAACAGGAACCTCAGCAATACGTCCAGTTCGTTTAACGATATCTCCTTCTTTAATATCACGAACTTCACCCAGTATAGCGCAGCCAACGTTATCTTCTTCAAGGTTCAGGGCAAGGCCAAAAATACCTCCCGGAAATTCCAGAAGCTCCATGGCCTGGCAATTCTCAACACCATAGACACGTGCAACACCGTCACCAACGGAGAGGACTGTTCCCGTTTCCTTTAAGTCGACATCACTTTCGTAGCCAGCTATTTGATCCTTGATAATCTGGCTGATTTCTTCGGCTTTGATCTGCATTTGACTATTCTCTCCCCTTGATAGATTCTTTTAATCCATTAAGCTGTGTCCTTATACTTCCGTCCAGTACCAAATCACCAACCTTGGCGATGATGCCGCCTATAATTGACTGGTCGACCTCGGTCTGAAGTATAACCTTATTTCCCGTAATTTTTTCCAATGTATCCTGGATTTTTTCTTTTGTATCGTCACCAAGTTCAACTGCCGAGACAACTGTGCCATGACTGATATGCTGATCCGCATCCACCATCGCCTGTAACGCATCAGCAATCTCCGGCAGGATGTCAGCTCTTTTCTTCTCAATCAGCAGGTTAAGAAAGCTGGCCATAATCGCATCGGCCTGAACGGACGCTGCTATTTTTGCCATCATTTTCTGACGTATTTCAAGTGGATACAGGGGATTTGTCAAGGCCTCTCCAATTCCTGCTTCGGGATCATCATATAACCGGGCCAGTCCGCCAAGCAGATCGCTGTATTCATCAACCCTGCCCTGCTCCTTGCCCAAAGCAAATAACGCCTTTGCGTATCGGCGAGCTAGAATGGTATTTCTCACTGCACTGCTCCTACTCTTTCGAGAAACTGTTCAGTAATCGTCACCTGATCCTTATCCGTCAGATTGTTGACGATTATCTCTTCTGCCATCATCGCGGCCTGATCTGCAACTTCTTCCCTCAGACTACGTTTTACATCCTCAAGCTCGGCCTGTATAGCTGCCTGGGCTTGAGCCTTGATATCATCTGCTGCCTTTTCCGCTTCCTTGAGGATACGTGTTTTTTCATTTTCAGCCTGAGCAATGGCCTTGGCAACAATCTGTTCCATATCCTGCTCCATGCCAGCCAGTTTGGTTTCAAACTCAGCATATTCAGCCTCGGCAGCTTCTTTCTTGGCTTCCAACTCACTTAGCTCTTCCTTTATCCGCTGTTGACGACCACTAAGACCGGAGGCAACGGGCTTGCCAAGAAAGTAAACAAGAAGTGCAACCAGAGCGGCAAAATTCAGTGTTCGCCAGAACAGATCTTTTAATTTAGCCGGCGAAAGTGAATCCGCATGACTTGCTTCGCCTGCATGCCCATCGCGGGATTCATGACCAGCTAAATCAGCGGATGACTGAACGGCATGCTCTTGCTGAGCTGCTGCTTCATTGTGGCTCTGCTCAACGACTGCTTTGGCATGAGCTGTTTCAGCATCACCATGAGCAGCTGAAGCAAGGGCATACGAGGCAGTCCCGACCAGGAACAACAGTAATAGAATTACTCTTGATGCGCGAGCTTTTAAATGAACTTTCATGCCTGCAGACTCCTCCCAAGTATCTTACCAGCCATTTCCTTTGCGAACTCCTCTGTCTTCTCCTGCAGCCCCTTACGTGCTGCTTCCACCTGCATGCGAATATCGGCCAGCTGTTTTTCCTTATCAGCATCAGCTTCCTGGCGGATAGCAGCAAGCTTCTCAGCACCTGCAGCCTGAGCCCCTGAACGGGCCTCATCAAGCGCTTTTTTTGCCTTGCTGCTTGCCTCACGCATTTTCTGGTCCAGGTCTTTCTGCCTGGTATGGGCACGCTGTTCAAGCTGTTCGACTTCACCTTGCAGTGCACTTATTTTTTCTTTCCTCTTTTCAAGGATACCAAGCACCGGCTTGTATAAGATATTATTAAGAACAACCATCAACACAATCATATTTACGATGTGTATAAACAGCGTAAAGTCGACAGAAATCATTCTTGATACTCCTCTAACAGTTATTGGTAAACGAGCTCTTGCACGGTATAGTGGCTCATATCAGCAAAGATAACTACTGAAAAATAAACAGACTGTCAATTTATTTTTCAATAATATTTATGCGTTTTTTCAGTTACGCTTGACTATAACTCAATCAGTTTTTTCTCTCCACTAACGGTAATGGCCCGGCCTTGTTCTCCCGTCAATCCATTCCAGCAGCCGCTTCATGCCGGTGTTGGTACTGACTAACTCCTTATATCCCAGTATTCGCTCAGCCTTGCCATGGTTAAACCAATGTGATTGTGCCAGCTGGTGCGCAAGAAACCTGGTCATTTTTGGCTCTTGTTTTTTTCGCAAAAGAAAAAAAAGAAACTCTAACAGGCTGCCGCTATAATAGGCGATGGGAAAGGGAACTCTTTTTTTTATCCGCTCTATCCCGACCTCTGCAAACAAAGTATTGATCCAGTCCCAAAGGACAACTGGTTCCTGCTGACCAATGAAAAAGGCTTCACCGGCTGCGGTTGCTGCCCCATGAAGATTATCAGCGGCGAGCAGATGAAGATACACAACGTTGTCTATATAAGTGATATCGACCTTATTGACTCCCTGTCCGACAATTTTTAACTGCCCGGCTCTGCCCCGTTCAAGCAGTCGCGGAACAAGCTGCTGATCTCCCGGTCCCCAGACAAGATGAGGACGAATGGCTGTAGTTTTCAGCACATCATCATTAGCGTCAAGAATCAGCTGCTCGGCTTTGATTTTACTGGCCGCATAATGACATAGCGGATTATCCGCATACGCAAGAGACTCATCATCACCCTTGATATCTTCTCCGGCAAAGACCACAGAAGGGGTTGACGTGTATATCAATGCCCCGATGGCATTATGCCGACAGGCCTCAATGACATTTTTTGTTCCCTGGAGGTTAATGGAGAAATAATCAGCCCGTGACCCCCAGATTCCTGCTTTGGCCGCAACATGAAAAACCGTATCATACCCACTGAAACATGCTGTCAGAAAACCGGGATCACGAATATCACCCTGATGGTGCTTTACGTCAAGCTGCTCCAGCTCAGGATACCTGTTTCTGCCGACCACCCCTGTCTCAATACCACGGTCACGCAAAGCCCTGACCAGGGCGCTGCCGATAAAACCGCCGCCGCCTGTCACAATCGCCCGCTGCATACGCTATCCTTTTACTCCTGCCCGCCGGACAGAACCCCTGAGTATCAACACGATGACCTTTCCAGTTGCTGACTTGCCCATAGAGCGAGCTGTTCTCTGAAGATTTTGGCGTTATGCCGTATATCCACCGGAAAGTGGTAATGAACGAGGAAAATATCAATTTCCGTCGTTAAAGGATTGGCCCGGCCAAGTGATCGCAGTTCTGAAAATAACGCTGTCTGATCAGCGATCTTTTCCGTCGGTTCGACAATGAGGACCGGCACCTGTTCTCCAGGCTCTCCAACCCCGACAAGAGCCGAGCGGAAGACCTTCGGGTGCTCGTTGAAAATGGCTTCACAGGGAATAGTATACAATATCTTATGGGCAGCCAGAACCCTGTGAGCTTTTCGCCCACAAAACCAAAGCCTTCCTTTCAGGTCAAGATAGCCCATATCTCCAATTCGATGCCAGAACGACTTACCGTCAGCAATCTTTGACATACGATTTTCCGCGTCACAGTGATCATACTCCCTCGTTACTACCGGGCCTTTCACCACTATCTCGCCAATCTCCATATCCTTCAGCTCTTTGGCGGTGTCCCAGGTCGGAATCGGGGTGTCAACCGGCTCAATGATACGGATAGAGATGCCCGGCAGAGGCCGGCCAACACAGGTTCCCTTTCCTGTTCTGGTCTGCGGCCAGGTCTTCTCCGTTATCTCACGTCCTTCAATGCAGGCGATGGGCAGGCTCTCGGTTGCACCGTAAGGAGTAAAAACCTTCCCGTCTTCAGGCAGAATCTGGTGCATCCGTTCGATCAAGTCACCGGGGACAGGAGCACCTGCCATGAGCACCTTTTTTACCGACAGCTGAATGTTGTTTTCCAGGCAATACCTGCTGACCACATTCCATATAGCCGGAGAACCAAAAGAATAGGTAACCTGAAAGGCCTGAATGGAATCGACAAATCTCTGTGGCTTTACTTCAGCCGGTCTGGTCGGGTCCATGTCCGGTATGACGGCTGTGGCTCCTAAAGCAGTTGAAAAAAGACCAAAAAGAGGGAATCCCGGTTGGTCCACATCACCCGGCCCTATTCCGAAATAATCACGAATATACTTAAGCTGGGTATGAAAAATTCCGTGGGTATACTGCACCCCTTTAGGCGGCCCGGTGGAGCCGGTGGTAAAGACAATTGCGGCAAGATCATGCTCCTTTGCCTGGTATGCAGGAAAAAAGGAAGCATCTGACTTCAGATTGTCAGGATTAATGACTGGCTGCATCCAGGGAAAAAATTGCAGCCCGCCAAGTTGCAGCCGCCTTTTGAGGGTAACAAAGGTTTTTCGAAAAACACAACTAAATACTATGGCCCTGGGAACACCGATCAGCGTATCAGGTTGCACAGAGGCAATGCAGCGCAGCAAATTTTTATAGCCCATCCCCGGATCAATCAGAATAATAACCGCTCCCAGGCGGAAAAGGGCAAAGGTCAGGCTCATAAAGTCGGCTGACGGCGGCACCATCAGCATAACTCGCTGCCCTTTACGCACGCCCCTGGCATGCAGAACCCGCGCATAGTTATCCGCCAGGGTTGCTAATTCAGCAAAAGTAAGCTTCTGCCACCTTTTGCCTTTCAGGGAAACCACACCGGTTGCATCTGCCAGATGAACACTGATTTCAGCAAAGGCATTGGCAATATTATAGTCGCGATCACGTAGCATGAACCTGCTCAAAAAAGGTTGACAGCAGAGGGAAAACATGCTTCCTGGCATCTTCCAGCACATAGTGACCGGCATGAGCAAAAAAATGAGCCTGCGCCAGAGGAAAACGCGTACGCCATTCTTCATAAAAATGTTTTGTAAAGCAGAAATCTCTGCCGCCCCAGCAGATAAGCACAGGGTGTTGTCGCAGCTTCTGAAGCGATTTTTCCACCCCAAGCAAGGTATCCCAGGATGGATGCCGGTCATTCATGGGAATATCCTGGACAAACCGTAAAATTGCGATGCGACTCCGCCACGAACCATAGGGGGCAAGAAAGCCCTCTGCTGTTTCAGGCTTCATCTTTTTTACCACTGCCATAAAGATCGCAGCCCCGGCAAACCCGTTCAAGCCGCGGACGAGAAGAGCCCCAAGCAGCGGCACCCTGCAGATCGCGATGCGAAAGGGAAGCCGTTTTGAAGGAAAGGCAGCTGTGTTTAAAACAACTATTCCTTTAACCCGTTCTGGATATTTGCCGGCCCAGCCCATGCCAATGGCGCCGCCCCAGTCGTGTACCATTACAGTGCATGTATCAATCTCAAGGGTTTGAAGAAGCGAACTCAGGTTTTCAATATGCGTGGCCAATCTGTAACTATATCTTTTTGGCTTGTCGGAAAAACCGCAGCCTATATGGTCGGGAACAATACACCGATACGAGCCAGAGAATTCACTGACGACATGACGATACAGATACGACCAGGAGGGATTTCCATGGATGCAAACCAGAGCCGGGCCCTCTCCCTCGTCAATGTAGCTCATGGTCTGCCCCCCTATCTGGCAACGTTTGGGCGTGAAAGGGTACTCAGCAAGACGCATTGCGGTTACCAGTCTATTCCCAGCATGAGGGAATTAATGCCAGAACCAATCCCCAGAAGCGCCGCACGCTGCCCGGAAACAAGAGCCTTCTCATCAATGCCCATGGCCATGGTGACAGGAGCAGAAACAGAACCGACATTTCCCAATACCGGCAAGGTCTCAAAATTTTTCCTTACATCAAGCTCAAGCCGGCCAAAAAGATGCCGGGCATGGGCACGGCCGACCTGATGACAAAAAAAACTATCAACTGTTGCTGCATTCCATCCGGTTTCCTGTTTAAAGTCCTGCCAGCAGGAAAAGGCAGTCTCAACCCCTCGATGAAGCAGCTCCTCGGATTCAGTAGACATAAGTATACCCTGCTCACTGTTTTGCCCGCCCTGACAGAGATCATTATACCTGGTATTGGCCCGACAGACTCCACCGACCAGATAGTGTCCGGTATCGTGAGCACGGCGATCCGACATCACCAGGGCAACAGCTCCTGAGCCTATGGTTAAAGATGCAAACAATGGTTTAATTGTCTTACGGGTAAGTGTTGTATCTGCCAACATATGAACAATGGTTGTTTCTACCAGGTTTTCTGCTGTCTCACCCGCAACAATCAGTCCACTTTGCACCTGTCCAAGCTCAATCATGCCGGCTAACACCATCATGGCGTTCAGAAAACCCAGACAGGCATTGGAAAGATCAAAAAGATGGCAGGAAGGAGAAAGTGCAAGAACCCTGTGTACAAATGAGGCGGTGGCAGGTTCCATCATGTCCCGGCTTACCGAGGAAAAAATCAGGCAATCGATCTCATCTGCGGAAACACCAGATTTTTCAAGCGCCATAGCACCTGCCTGCGCGGCTCCCTGACTGGGAAGGGTATCGGCGTTCCAGAGGCGTCGCTCACGAATTCCACTCATCAGTTCCAGGCGTCCGGGAGGCAGCTTGAGCCGTTCATAGACCGGAGCCAGGCGCTCTTCAATGGCGAGTGAGGTCACAATATTGGGAGGAAGGACGTAGCCGAAATCATGCAGGCAAACTTTGGTAAAAAGCATAAAAAATATTACTCCTTCGGAATCCTGAACCCATTCGCCCAGCCAATCAGTAAGGCCGCCAGGGCCAGGTCATCCAGCACCCCAATAACCGGTATCCACTCAGGAATCAGATCATACGGAGAAAGAGCATAAAGTAAACCTGCCGCCAGGATAATTTTCACAGAAAAAGGGGTATTGGGAGAAGTAAACACTGCCCAGGTATTGGGAAGCATCTGTACCAGCCTGGAAAGAATATTTGTTTGCACGTAGCTACTCACAGAGCGTGTAATTCTTTGGTTTCACTTAATGTTCATGAGAAATACGGGTCAGGCCTGTCACTGCCTTCAGGGTGCCCGGATCTGGGCAGGTGCGCCTGGCCGCTACAGCCCCTCTATGCGGCGGGTCGTGATCGCCAGAAGAGGGGTGAGCTGGGAGCAGTTAGGTCTGCCCAATAGTTCTTCACAGAAAAACTCAAACCACATTTCCGACAATTTCCGCATCAAAATAATTCATACCCATACCGGCATCAACCACAATACACTGGCCATTGATTCCTGAAGACCTGGGTGACAGCAAAAAAGCCGCTGTATTAGCGACCTCATTGGTATTCAGATTCCTTTTCCGCAGGGTTGCCTTTTCTGCATAAAGATAACTGTCAACATAGCCGGGAATCCCGGCTGAGGCAGAAGTCTTGAGCAGGCCTGCGCAGACGGCGTTGAAACGCACTTCAGAAAAGGCGGAAAAGCTTTTGGCGAGAAAACAGAGCGAGGACTCCAACGCAGCCTTGACCGGAGCCATATAACCGTAATTCTCTGCTGCCATTCTGGTGGTTGAAATGGAGAGAGTGATCATGGCCCCATCACTGGCAAGCAGATCGCGAAAATGATTGGCAATGGAAAGCAGGGAAAAACAGCTGATATCAACAGCCTGGAGGAAGTCCTTCTTCAATGTCTGGTGAAAAGGCTTCAACCCCTCGGAATAGTTGGCAAAGGCGATTGAATGGACAATACCAGCCACTCTGGTTTCACCAATATAAGCGCGGATGGCATCCCGAACGGCAATAATCTGCTGCTCGTCCTCCACATCACACAGAAAAACCGGGCTCTCCGGAAACAACTTTTGTGCGGCCTTCTTGTGTGACTCACGTTGAACGACATGAATAACTCTGGCACCTTCCCCTTTCAGCACCTTGCCAATGCTGCAGGCTACAGACCTTTTGTTGGCAAGGCCAAAGATGATGATTGTCCGCTTGTTTAAATCAAGAAAATCCACTTAGTTGCCTTTCGTTTGGGTGCAGGCAAACTCAACTTTAACAGCCACCTTGTCGTTCACTTTTACGCTTCCTTTCATGAACCAGGCCGCCTGCATACGTTCCACAAGACCAGCCTCTATGGTTATGGTGTCACCAGGACGGACCTCGCGTTTAAATTTAGCACCGCTTATCCTTGTAAGTACCGGGATTCCGTCTTCTCCTGTTTCCTCCTCTCCCTGTTCCCGGGACAACTGATCGCTGATCAACACCGCCCCGGCCTGAAAAACAGCCTCACAGAGAATTACCCCGGGAACAATGGGATAATGAGGATAATGTCCTTGAAACAGCTCCAGGTCTTTCGCAATTGTTTTCACGGCCTTGATACTGTTACCGTCAATAGCTGTAACTTCGTCAAGCCACAAAAAAGGAGGGCGATGGGGTATGCGGGACGCAATAAAATCTAACCCAAGGGAACGCATTACAGTCCTCCAGTTACTTCCAGCACGGCACCACTGATATAAGCAGCCCTGTCACCTGCGAGAAAAAGCACCGCTTCAGCTACCTCTTCCGGTTTACCGAAACGGCGCTGCGGGACCATTTTTTTATACTCCTTAACCTGTGTTTCCGGGAGATCTTCAATAAAGTCCGTGGCAATAAACCCAGGAGAGACACAATTAACCGTTATTTTTCGTTTTCCCACCTCCCTGGCAAGCGATTTCATCAAACCGATCTGGCCGGCCTTAGACGCAGCGTAATTACTCTGTCCGGCAAAACCAAGATGCCCCATGGGTGAAGTGATAAAAATAATTCTTCCGTATTTCTGTTTGAGCATAAGCGGCAAGGCGCATCTGGACATGTTATAGCCTCCGGTCAAATTCACCTCAAGCACGCGGCGCCAGTCCTGCTCCCTCATCATGGCCAGGACGCTGTCCCGTCGTATACCAGCGTTGTTGACCAGGATATCCAGGGTGTCATAACGGGCTTCAATATCAGCCAGCATCTTTTCAACAGCTGGATAATCGCTTACATCCAGCTTGAACAGCTCAAGCCTGTCGGCAAAATCCTTCCACTCCTGAGCACATTGTTCTGCTGCAGCGTCATTGCCGCCATACAGACCAATAACCAGTGCCCCTTCCCGGAGCAGGGCGTCGGTTATTGCCTTGCCTATACCACGGGTTGCCCCGGTGACGATGGCCTTTTTTTTAATAAATTCATTCATTTTTCATTTGCTCATCATTACAGTGACCGCACATACCCATCCACATCATTGGCAACAATCACTCCATAATTAATGGCCCCCAGCCAGCCGCTCATGATAATCCCCACTGATCCCGCATGAAAAAGCCCCTGTATCTCTTTATGCAGCGTTCGGGAAATATCGAGTCCGGCGAACTTGGTGCCAAAGGACGTGCCTTTGGTATGCAGGGTGTAGTGCTGAAAGGTCTTTGGTGTTGCCGCCTCAACAGTATCAACCAGTGAGCGGATATCTGGCACATACTTTTCCAAATCATCATAGCAGCGCTCAATCATGGCTTCTTTGGCGGTCAGGTAATCAGCATCACTTAACCTGGCCCAGTCACCAAACTCTGCGTTCATGGAAGCGACGATGGTATAGTCGGGCTTTTCCGGACGGGTCTTCGGATAATACACAGAAAAAGTGCGACTTTTTGTCTCCATGCTCCGCATTTCTTGGGCTGAATATTCCTTAGCCGTGGAGGTAAAGAGCAGGTCGCCAATATCATCAATTTTTTCTCCCCTGCGAATACCAAAGTATACCTGGCAGCTGGAATTATTTACCTCCACTTTATCAAATCGCTCCAGGAATTCATGGGAAAAATACTCCCGGCCAGTTAAATCATCAATGGTGTTGGTCACTCCTGCATTGGAAACCACGGATGAAGCAAGGATTTCCCTGCCATTAACAGCAACCCCCCGCACCCTGTTCTTTTCCACCAGAATTCTTTCCACTTCCGCCCCGGTGCTTATGGTAACGCCGTTATTCTTCAATTCCTCCTGCATAAGAGATATCAACGTATCAGTTCCACCTTCAAAGGTGAACACTCCCCTGTTCATGAAATTGGAAAAAACTATCCCGTAGGTAATTGCCGGCTCATCAAGGGTAGAACCGTTGGCGTAGGAAATGGGCTCCATAAGCAAACGATGCACGTCTGTGCGGCCTGGGAAATACTGCTCAAAAAGCTCTCTCGTGGTCATGGACTGATCATCATAGAAGTTCATATTGTCCACGCTATGAAAAAAGCCGCGTACCATCTTCGGATCAACACTAAAGGTGGTTGTCAGGATACGGATAAAATCATCTTTGCTGAAGGTAGTGGTCAGGGAAAACTGGGGGTTATCAAACACTATCCCCGGTAACTGGACAATACGATCACGTATGGCCCTGCTCCAATATTTTTTACAGGTCTTGACCATACCATAGGGAAATCCATGCAGGGAAACGTCAAAAATATGTCCACCCCGCTTAAACCAGGTCGCCAGTCCACCCAGCTGGGTATGCTGTTCAAACAAAACCACTTTATGCCCGGATTGAGCAAGGCGGTTGGCGCTTGTCAAGCCGCCGAGCCCCGAACCAATCACGGCAACATCATAGTTCTGCTCCAGCTTCTTTCCACTCAATACTTTCATAACAAAATAATATTACATCAGAACGTGATGATTCACCATAGTCACTCCACTGAGCATGGCTCCGACTATACCAAGATACCCCTGGTCTGTTCCCGCGATAAAGAGATTCTCCCAGGGCGTACGTCCGTCCTTTACTTTAACGGGGCTGCCATACACCGCTCCTTCAGCCTTTGCGGTAAAACGCTCTATGGTCAGTGGAGAAAAACTGTCCTGGTAAACAACCGATGCCCCGTATTTTCCGATCAGTTGTTCGGTGTTTTCAATAACAGCAGCACTCCACCTAGCCTTTTTATCCTTATATGATGAGGGAGACGACAATTTCCAGAGGTCGTAGTTGGCAGCACAGGTTACTCGTACCTGGCCATATTCGCCTTTTTCAACACCTTGAAAATTATCTGGAAAGCAGATAACTCCCCAGGACAAGTCAATGAAATCAGAAGGACGCTTATAAGAAAACCTGTTTTTTCTGTTAAAAAAAAGTATGGTGCGTGATGCGTCAATACTGGTAAAAGCCTCTTGCGGCAGAAAAGAAACGGTTTCCATGAAACTCATCCTGCCAGTGTAATCCTGCCTGGACTGGTTCCAGCCGCTTCTTTCAATTGTTGCCGGCATTCCCATGGTAGAGATAACTTTATCAGCAGTTATTTTTTTGCCGCCAACCAATGTTACCCCATCTACCCGCTGCCCACTGGTGCAGAGAGCAGCCACCTCACTGTTGTACCTGATTTCTCCTCCATTTTCCTGGAAACGCCGGACAAGCTGCGCTAAAAAGTCACGAACAGTACCAGCAGGACGAAAAAAGCCTTCTTCAAAAATTGAGCGGAACATGATGACAAACTGAGAAAGCTCCATATCATGTTCTTCTGCATTACCATAAACCATGAGCGGCAAAAGAAGCATCTCCTCCAGCGGCTCTTCCATCAAGATCTCCCGTAAAAAACGACGAGACGATCTCCAGGGACCAACAGTAAATGGATCAAAAGAGGCTATCTTTTTTTTCAGTTCAATAAACCGGTCAATGCGGCCAGGAAACATCTCCCTGACATGGGTTTCCAGTTGCTCTGGATCGTTGGAAAAAAAAAGCGAGCCGCCAGGGAAACGTATTTCCGAGCCATACTGCTCATGGGTCACAAAACTTTTACGCGATAATTTGAGCTGACGAAAGAGCTGATTGAGCGGCGCTCTTTTATTTCCAGGCACAGCAAAATTGGTCATGGCATGCAGGCCGGACTCAAGAAGACGCCCCTGGCGGAAATAATATGAGTTCAACCCGCCTGGTTTATTGTGTTTCTCCACCAAAAGGGTTTTCAGCCCAAAACGGGTTGCGCGGATTCCTGCTGCAATGCCTGATAATCCACCGCCAATAATGATAAGCTGATAGTCAGCCATACAGGAAAAAGGGAAGGAGAGTTGGAGCGGCTCAGGTATTACTCACCAGCCGCCCTGTACAATAAAAAAGGTACCTGCTCCCGGCCCATCCATCTTCAAGCGATCACAACTGGCCGCCTAGAGAAGCTATAGCTGCCCCGAATTTGGGCGGGCTGAAAGCCGGTACAGACCTTAAAGCACGTGAAACCAAGATGGCGCAGCCCTGTGAGCAGGTACATAAAACGTTACACATCGACCAGTTTTGGCTCCAGATAGTTTATACAGCTGCTGAGCGAGACAAGCTCTGGATATTCATCCTCTGGAATCTGAATCTGGTAACGTTTTCTCAGTTCCATGACAATGTCAAGAAAATCCATGGAATCCAAATCCAGCTGATCCCGCAAGGGTTCGTCGGCATCCAGATCATCGAAATCTGCTTCCTCGTCAATATCTTCTATGATTTCAAGAATTACATCCTTGATTTCGTCTCGGGTCATACTTCTTTCCTTTTATCAAACACTCTGGTTTATTATGACAAGTTAACAACTACGCACAGACCATATAAGCTCTTGATTCTACGTCACTACTCACAAGGCAGGCATCACCCTGGTTTCACTTGCTTTACGCCTGTAACTGCTTTCAGTTACCCAGATTCAGGCAAGCGAGATTGGCCGCCACAGCCCCTTTATGCGGCCAGTCGCGCTTACCCGAAGGCAGGTGATATAAAAGCAGTTACACAAGTTGTAAATAAAAGCAAACGACTTACCATAGAAGCTATTATTTTGCCATAAATCTCTTGACAATAACTACTGAATTTATCCCCAGCATACCAAAAGAGTTATTGAGGATGGTATCAACACTCCCAAGTTCACGGGGCTCATTGATCACCAGATTGTTTAAGGCACAGGCAGGATCCAGCTCCTCCAGATTAATGGTAGGGTGGACATAATTATCTGTGAAGGCGGGAAGATTACCGGCCAGTTCAAGTACACCGGCAGCTCCCATGGCGTGCCCGATACTGGACTTGGTATTATTAATATATGTCTTGTCGCATCCGGCAAAGGTGTCACGGATAGCAGCACACTCTTCCTGATCCCCCTGCCGGGTACCGGTGGCATGGGTGTTGATCAGTGAGATGTCGTATGGTTCCATGTTGGCGCGATGAAGTGCCATCTCCATGCACTGCTTTTGTCTTGGCCCATAAGGAAGAACAAAATCCCTGGCATCGGAGTTCATAGCGTAACCAGCCAGTTCACCATAAATTTTTGCCCCTCGGGCAAGTGCTCTGTCCAGCCGTTCCAAGGTGAAGACACAGCCTCCTTCAGAGACGACTATACCATTTCTGTGCATATCAAAAGGCCGACTCGCCTTTTCTGGCACAGGATGCTGGGCAAGAGCTCCCTGCGAGCGAAAGCTGGCAAAAATGCCGAATGAGCCTGTACACTCTGAAACCCCGCCGCACAGTGCCAGATCCACTTCTCCCAGACGCAGCATCTGTAATCCCTGAATCAACGCGGCATTTCCTGCGGCGCAGGCCGCGCCGATAGTGTAGTGCGGACCGGTTAGTCCCAGGTTCATGGTAATTTCACCGGCCGGATTATTCATAACCGTCCTGGGGTTATGATGATGAGTCCAGTAGGCTACATTATATTCATATCTACTGATATTGTAGACCTCGTTTTCGGTCTCAACAGTACCATGCTCTGTTAGACCAAGGTATACGCCGGTTTTGCCTTTTTCATACTCTGTAAAGGTAATACCAGCATCACCCAGTGCCTCATTAGCACAGTAAACGCTGATGCACCCTGCACGGGTTCCCCGTTTGTTGTCGCGCTTTTTTCTATACCTTGTTTCTGGAAAACTACAAATACCTGCAGGCTGCACTCCCATATAGCGAAGATCAAGTGAACTGACGCCACTTTTACCTGCAAGCAGATTTTCTCTGAATTCCTCAAGTGAGGAAGCACCAGGCGCGGTCAGGCCAACCCCTGTTATAACTATACGCTGTGATTCTGATTCTTGCATAATATAAAAAGAGGACAGGCATACCGGCCTCTGGGTCTCTACTTCCTTGTAACCAGGCACGGGGCCTGCACTTCCCCGTTATTTCTCTGCTGCTGACGTGTAATTGGTCACGGGTGGCTTGCGTGTACAGGCGTATTACGGGAAAGTGATCGCGCAAGGATGAAGTGCCCGTGATCAGTTACAGGTCTTTTTTATCCGAAAGTCTCTCAAGAGAAGAGCTACCTATCCCTTGCCGAAATGACGAGCTTTCATGGTTCATTTGTAGCTGGCAAACCTGAGCCTGCCATGCTGGTTAGGCCATAAAAAATGATGTTTCCTGAAGAGCCAATTAAGCTTAAGAAAGCAGTTCTTCAGTAATTTCGGCAACCTTTGCCAGAGCTTCGTCCAGCTTGTCCGGCATATTGCCACCGGCCTGCGCCATGTCCGGTCGACCTCCGCCCTTTCCTCCCACAAGCGCTGCCACCCTGTTGACAATATCTCCTGCCTTTATCTGTCCGGTTAAATCCTTACTTACCAGCGCCAGTAAGGCTGCCTTGCCGCCATGTTCACCGCCAAGAACCGCTATACCTGAATCAAGCCGGTCACGAACCTTATCACCTATCTCGCGCAGGGTTTTAGGTGAATCCAGCTGCACCCTGGCACTAACCACCTTCATTTCTTTCACATATACGCCAGAGGCCAGGATCTCATCAAGATTTGCAATCGCCATGGAGGCATTGAGCGCGGCCAGTTCTTTTTCCAGGTCTTTCTGACGTTTCTGCAACGTGATAATTTTATCAACCGCACTGCCTAGCGAACCACCAACCACCTCACTGATCTCAAGGGTCTGCTGCTCGAGTTGATGCAGCCACTCCAATGCCCCCTCGCCGGTTACAGCCTCAATACGCCTTATCCCCGCAGCAATACCAGTCTCAGTGACTATTTTGAACAAGCCGATATTCCCGGTCGCCCCTGTGTGGGTACCTCCACAGAGTTCCTTACTGAAATCGGCAACAGAAACCACTCGTACGGTATCCCCATATTTTTCCCCAAAAAGTGCGGTCGCACCCTCTTCAATGGCCTGATCCCGATCAAGTAACGCCGTGATAACCGGCGTATTTTTCCGGATTTCCGCATTAACAATCTGCTCTATTTTAACCCGCTCTTCATGGGTGACCGGTGAAAAATGAGTAAAATCAAAACGAAGTCGCTGGTCATCAACCGCAGAACCTGCCTGCTTCACATGCTCACCCAGCACCAGTTTCAGCGCTGCGTGCAGAAGGTGTGTCGCAGTATGATTAAGCTCAGTCTCTCTTCGTCGTACATCAACCTGCAGATGCACCTGTTGCCCCTTATGGAGCTGACCCTTGACGAGCATCCCCTCGTGTAAGATCAGCCCGTCTACCGGTGCAGCGGTGCTCTGCACCTCAAAAAGACCATCTTGCCAGCTGATACTCCCTTTATCCCCGGTCTGCCCGCCAGATTCTGCGTAAAAAGGAGTCTGGAGGCAGAAGACGCTCAGCTTACCACCTTCGCCTGCATGTTCCACCAGCTTTCCCTCGCTGTCAATGATGCCAGCAACCACTGAGTCCTCTTCAAAACTGTGGTATCCAGTAAAATATGCATGACATCCCTGGCCAGCCAGGTCAATGACGCCGACATCCAGGTGGGCAACGTCCGTGCCCTTCCAGGATTGACGAGACTGCTCACGTTGACGTTCCATAGCCTCGTTGAAGCCATACTCATCTATATCGACCCCACGTTCAATGGCAATATCCCGAACAATATCCATGGGAAAGCCATAGGTATCATAGAGCTTGAACATAAAAGCACCATCAATACGCTGCAAATCCGACCCGGCTTTCTTTATGCGTTTAATCTCCTGGTCCAACATCTGCAGGCCATTGCCCAGCGTTTCTCCAAAACGCCTTTCCTCATTGCTGACAACCTTTGCCAGCAGATCACTGGTTTCGCTAAGGTGCGGATAGGCCTCTTTCATTATCTCTGTCACCAGGGCACATACCCCGGAAAAAAAAGACTCCAGTCCCAACGCACGCCCATAACGAATAGCCCTTCGCATGATACGCCTGAGCACGTAACCACGGCCTTCATTTGCTGGCAGCACTCCATCGGCAACCAGAAAGGTAGTTGCCCTGGCATGATCAGCAATAACCCGCATGGAAACGTCATCCCGGTCATTGTCGTGATAGTTCTTCCCGGCCTGCCCGGCGACAAAATCAATTATCTCAGTGAACAGATCGCAGTCATAATTATTGAATTTACCCTGCAAGACTGCGGCTACTCGCTCAAGCCCCATACCGGTGTCTATGGAGGGATGAGGCAAAGGCGTCATATTGCCTTGTTCGTCCCGGTAGAACTGCATGAAGACCAGATTCCACAACTCCAGATAACGGTCACAGTCACAACCAAGTTTACAGTCCTGCCCACAACCAACGTCAGGCCCCTGATCAAAATGGATCTCGGAACAGGGGCCACATGGGCCGGTATCCCCCATCTGCCAGAAATTATCGGCCTCGCCCATGCGGACTATTCTGCCCGGCAGGAGGCCATCTACCTTCTCCCACAAGACTTCTGCCTCGTCGTCATCTTCGTAAATGGTAACCCACAACTTAGCAGCATCAAACCCGAGCTCAACGGTCAAAAATTCCCAGGCATAATCAATGGCCTCCTTTTTGAAATAGTCCCCGAAGGAAAAATTTCCCAGCATTTCAAAAAAGGTGTGATGCCGCGCTGTATACCCCACGTTTTCCAGATCATTATGCTTCCCTCCTGCCCGGACACTTGCCTGTGCAGAGGTAGCCCTGCTATAGTTACGTTGCTCCTCACCCATAAAAACTTTTTTAAACTGCACCATCCCGGAGTTGACAAAGAGCAGGGTGGGATCGTCATGCGGAACGAGAGAGGCAGATGTGATTCGTGTATGCCCTCTTTTTTCAAAATATCGTAGAAAACGCTCTCTTATTTCTTTGCCGGTCATCGTGTAACGTGAGTATGTGTTTGTAACAGAAAAAAACAGCAACTACTCGCAGGATACATAACCCATTGGTTTCACCTGATTTACGCCTGTAGCTGCTTTCAGGTTGCCCGGAGTTGGGTTAATGCGATTGGCAGCTATAGCCCCTCTATGCGGCAGGTCGTAATCGCCCGAAGAGGGCTGAGCTGGGAGTAATTACAAAAAATAAACATATAGCGAATGCCAATAAAAAAATCAATAAAAAGGGCAGAACGCTTACACGTTCTGCCCGAGTGCCTTCATATATATCACTCCTGCAAGAGAGGTCAGCCCAGCCTTTTCTTGCCGTCAACCAGTTCCTCGACAACTGTCGGGTCCGCTAACGTTGAGATATCGCCAAAATCGGTATAGTCACCTGCAGCAATCTTTCTCAGGATACGCCGCATAATTTTTCCTGATCGGGTCTTCGGGAGTCCAGGCGCCCACAAAATTGCCTCTGGAGTAGCAATTGGACCAATTTCCGAGCGGACATGCTTGCGCAGTTCGGCCAGAAGCTCATCACTTTCTTCAGCCCATGACATCAGGGTGACAAAAGCGAAAATTGCCTGTCCTTTTACAGGATGAGGCATACCCACAGCCGCAGCCTCAGCAACAGCCTCGTGAGAAACAAGTGCTGATTCAATTTCGGCAGTACCAAGTCGGTGTCCGCTGACATTGATAACATCATCAAGCCTTCCCATTATCCAGAAATATCCATCTTCATCCCGACGCGCACCATCTTCCGGGTCATAAATCCCCTCGTAACGGCTGAAATAGGTCTTTTTATATCTGGCGGGATCGCCAAAAACACCTCGCAGCATTCCTGGCCAGGGCCTGCGAATCACCAGATGCCCCCCTTCATTTGGCCCTGCTTCCTTACCGTCTTCGGTAAAAACTGCAGCATCAACACCAGGTAACGGAAAGCTGGCGGATCCTGGCTTCAGTGATGTCGCGTAAGGAAGCGGGGAAATCAAGATGCCGCCGGTTTCAGTCTGCCACCAGGTGTCCACAATGGGCAGTTTTTCCTTGCCAATGTGTACATGATACCACACCCAGGCCTCCGGGTTAATCGGTTCACCAACAGAACCAAGTACTCTAAGGCTGGACATGTCATATCGCCGGGTATGGTCAACGCCCTCTCTCATCAAGGCACGAATGGCGGTCGGAGCAGTATAAAAGATATTTACCTTGAATTTTTCAACTATCTTCCAGAACCTGTCCGGCGCGGGGTAATTAGGTACGCCTTCGAACATAAGAGTTGTCGCCCCAAGACCAAGCGGCCCGTAAAGAATATAGCTGTGCCCGGTTATCCAGCCAATGTCAGCAGTGCACCAGTACACATCCTCTTCCCGGATATCAAAAACCCATTGAGTAGTATGAATGGCATAGGTCAAGTAGCCGCCTGTGGTATGGACAACCCCTTTTGGTTTGCCAGTTGAACCAGAGGTATACAAAATAAAGAGCAGGTCTTCCGCGTCCATCGATTCCGGCTCACAGAAGGCCTCTATATCTTCAGCTTCCACTTCTTCATGCCACCAGCTGTCACGGCCTTCCTCCATATTAACATCAAGGCCAGTCCTGTTGACGACGATGCAGCTTTCAACACTGTCACACTCTTCAAGGGCTTCATCCGCATTTGCCTTAAGCGGGATCGCCTTCCCGGCACGAAGGACTGCGTCAGCTGTTATCAGCACCTTGGCTTCGCAGTCAAGAATACGACTTTGCAGCGCAGCGGCAGAAAACCCGGCGAATACGACGGAATGCACCGCACCTAAACGGGTACAGGCAAGCAGGGAGATGGCCAGCTCCGGAATCATGGGCATATACATCGCGACCCTGTCTCCTTTTTTCACTCCTTTTTTCTTGAGCACGTTGGCGAAACGACATACTTCATCATACAGCATCTGGTAGGTATATTTCTTCACATCATCCTCAGGTTCTCCCTGCCAGATAAGCGCAGTCTTATCACGCCTGCCGTTCTCAAGATGCCTGTCAAGACAGTTGCAGGAAACATTCAGTTTGCCGCCCATAAACCACTTCACTTCCGGTACGGTCAAATCACATTCCATTACTGTTTCCCATTTTTTATCCCAGCTGACCAGCTCTTCAGCGCGCTGTGCCCAGAAACCTTCCATGTCATCCATAGATTGTTGATACAGCTTTTTATATGCAGCAAGAGAATTAACCCAGGCAGTGTCGTCCTCGGGTGGAGAAAAAACAACTCCTTCTTTCAGTAAACTTGTGATTTTTTCTTCTGATTGATTAGCAGCCATGCTCCCCTCATCTGTTTTGTTCCAGCCGGTTTTATCTTTACGTAACTACTCACAGGACATGTATCACCTTGGTTTCACTTACTTTACGCCTACAACCACTTTCAGGTTACCCGGAATCGGGCAGGCGCAACTGGCAGCTATAGCCCCTCTATGCGGCCAATCGTGATCGCCCAAAGATGAGTGACTGGGAGCAGTTACGTCTTTACTTCCAAATCCATGCAGAGAATTACTCCCAGTCCCTTGTTTGCCAGCAGAAATATTTTGACGATTCCTCTCAATCACCCTAGAATAGAGCTAAAATAAAAAGATACGGGACCGCCCCGCGCAAGAGTAGCATTGCAGGAGTACTCAGCTCCTTCTTATTTGTCAAGCTCCATAACCATTTGCCCGGCAGACAAAAAACTTGACAAGATTGTCCCTGACATTTAACAATTTTCTAAAATACTGGCAAAGTCAAAAAGCTTCAACAATTATTTTTTCATAAATTCAACCAGATGTATATCCGAAGCGGGAATCTTTTTTTGATAAATGCCCTATGGATACAACAAACACAGCAGAGCTTGCCCAGATTTTAAAATCAATCGCCCACCCCATCAGGCTGACAATTCTATGCCTGCTTCAGGAAAAAGAGCTTTCAGCAGGTGAACTTGCCCTGGCAGCGCATACCTCTTATGCCAATCTCTCGCAGCATCTTTCCGTACTGCGCAGACAGGGACTGATACAAACAAGAAGAGAAGCCAGGTATCTTTACAGTCGTATCAACGACCAGCGTATCGTGGAACTCATGGTGTTGCTGAACGCCCTCTTTTGTGAGCCCAAAACCAGTCAAGATCCTGACAATGAAGTCAGTTCCGGGATGCTGTAATGCGGAAGAAAAAGAAACTTTCACAAACCCTGACTATACCTTCATGGATCCTTCCGGTACTGATTTCGGGGGTGTCTGCGGCCTGCGGTCTTATTTATTTAATCTCTATAGAAACAGCAACAAACCATTACCTGGAAAAATCTGCCAATATAACCAGGACGACAACCCAAACATCCCCTGAAATACTCGCCACACAGGACCGCCTGTTTATCGGCATAACAGCAAAAAAATCCGATACAGGAGTTTTCTCCTCCGCTCAACTGGCTTCCGTACTTGACTTGAGCAAAAGGGCGTGTGAGACAGGACACCCGTACAAAGATGAAACCAATCTCGTCGCCAAAGATTACCTTGCCCTTGATACAGTTGACCTGACCCCTGAAAACGACCTGGCCAGTTCAGCCTTTCGTCCTTTGCTGAGCAATGTTCCGGAAAACGATGAACAGGCACTGGAAATAGCCAACAAGGGCACAAACAACGTGCTGTTCAGTAACAAAATCATATCAAGTGATAAAAAATCCACCGCCATGATTCTGCCAATGCAGATAAATGGATACAGCTGGCTGGTAAAAAAAGAGTTGAACGCCTTATGGGACAGGGGGAAGAAGGAGGGCAGCCTCCTGTTTGCCGGTCTTCCCCTTGCCAGGGAAACCTTTTTTAAAGCCATGCAACGGCACACTGTGATCCTCTCTTTATGCTCCCTGGCATTGATGATTTGTACAGCCGCCTTTTTTGTACGGCCTGTTATCCTGACCATGCTGGCACTTTTCCCCCCTACCTGCACAGTTCTCTGTTGTCTCGGGCTGCAAGCCCTTTTTCGTCTGCCTGCTGGCCTTTTTTCTTTCATCGTCCCCTGGATAACAGGCACGGTAACCCTGCTCAGCTCAGCATTTTTTCTCCTTTTTTTCTCGGAATCCTTTACAACCTCACAAGATGTTACAACTAGCCTTGAGCATGCCGCAAACCAGCTGCTTCCCCGGTTGCGTTATCTGACGTACTCTTTGGGTACAGGCCTTCTTCTCTTCCTTTTTTCTTCCTCCAGTTCAATAGTTTTTTTGGGGCTAACCCTGGCTCTTGGCATGGTCATATCCTATGTGGCAACAGCCTTCAGCCTTCCCGTTTTTCTGAGGCTGATTGCTCCAGGATGGCTGCGCCCTCATAAACAAAAGCAGCGGTTCTTCAGGAAACTATCCCCTTTAACCCCGGCTACACTGTACAGCCAAAGCCTTCCCCTGATCATCAAGTTTCGCGCTGTCGCCATGAGCATACATGGCCTGCTGGCACTGCTCTGTATTATTGGAGTCATACTCATCAAGACCAATGACAACCCGCTGCAATGGTTCACCGCTGACCACGACATTCCCCGGGAAGCAGCAATCCTGGGCAAACAGTTTCAGGGAATATTTGCTCTTGATCTTATCATAAATGCCAAAGAATCTGGGCAGACAGTAACTGAGGCAGGTGAATGGCTCTTTTCCCGATTAAGAAACAGTCTGTGGGGCCATCAAGATGTTCGTTTGCTTATCCAAGGAGACATCCAGGATGCAAGTGCAAGGACGACGTCAAGCCAGGCCTTTGCCGATTATCTCGCCAATACATGGCAGCATAGAATTCAACAGATTCCCATCGAAGACGACCTGTCTTTTGAGCTCTGGTCAAACGCCCTGGACACCCTGCTTCAACTGCGCCACGAGGGATATCTTTTCCTCCGTCCCGATATTCTCCATTACATTGAAAAATTGCAGGACAATATAGCCAGGTCTTCCTCAATCTCCCAAACTCTTGCAGTAACAGATATTATTAAGGCAACCTATCAGTCAATCTTTGAGCAGGATCCCCAAAAATATACCATCCCCGCCACTGCCAATGGTGTTGCCCAGACACTGGCCATTTTCAAAAAGGGAAGAAATCCGGAACGGCTCAATCGTTTTATCTCGCCCGATGCGCAGCAAATAATGATTGAACTGACACTTCCATCTCCCTCAAAAGAAGTAGTTGAACAAGCCATGGCGCAAGTTTCTGTCTTTTTTAAAAATAACAATCCCCCGGCAGCATTGAACTATACCTGGGGCGGCGCAGCATACGACACCATGACCAGAGAAAAGCAAGGCGTTGAGAGTATGCTTGCCTGGGGTATTCTGGGTATCGCCGCTACTGCCATTGTCCTGTCATTGTTTCTCCGTTCATGGATAGCCGGAGGACTTCTTGCCGGGTGCACGGTTTATGTGATAGTATTGAGTTTCGGTTTTTTTGGAGTCACCGGGAACAGCATAGGCATGTTCACCACGAGCCAGCTTCCTTTCATTCTTGTCTTTTGTTTTGTCTTTTTTGGGATACAGCTATTCACTTTTCAATCACTGGTCAAAGAAACAGGCTCATGGCGGGGAGACAACGCCCGCCTTCAGCAGCGATACCAGGGCGCAGCCTGGATCAACACGCTGCTTTTTGCAGGGATTCTGCCCCTCTTCTTTTCTCCTTACACCCTCCTGCAAACTACAGCTAAGCTGTTTATTCTCCAGCTGTTGGCAACAGGCCTTATCATGTTTACCTTATTCCCTGTTCTGCTGGATACATTTCAGGGAACCCTCTTCAGAAAGGAAACAAACTGGTATGCGGCCAGACAAGAAATAATAAATGCTGCAGAAGAACATGAAGATACAGGGACCCAGAAAACAATAATACCGGCTTAAGACAGCAGGTATGATACAACCAAGTTAAAGGAGAACCACACATGATTATTACTGACTGGATACACGTTGTCGCAGGCTTTTTTATACTTCTCAGCCTCACCCTTGGCCTGTGGGTAAGCAGCTACTGGTTTTTACTTACCGCCTTCGTTGGCGCCAACCTGCTTCAATTCGGTTTTACTGGATTCTGTCCTCTCGGCCTCATCCTGAAAAAACTGGGTGTCCCGGAACAGTAATCGTAACTGATCGCAGGGGCTGTACTTCCCCGTTATTTTTTGCTTCTGAGGCCCAACTGGTCACTGGTGCAACAGCATTGCGCAGGCACGATCCTGAGCAGACGAGAAGAGACTGCCAGAAGCATATGCGGAAAACTGTGGGCGTGCGCACCTGCCCGGGCCTGGCGTAAGTTCTTGGTTTTATTTGTCTTACAGCTGTACCTGCCTTCAGTTTACCCAGATTCGGATACACTGAAGGCAGATACGATCGTGCAAAAATAAAGTGCCCTGTAAAAAGTTACCAATCTATATGTAAGGAGATACAATGCCATCTAGAGAGATATATGATGTTATCATAATTGGCGGTGGACCGGGTGGACTGACTGCTGGCATATACGCTCAGCGTGCTGCCATGAAAACAATCCTCATCGAAAAAGGGTATCCTGGAGGCCAGTTGGCGGCAACGGATGTAGTTGAAAACTGGCCTGGAATAGAGACTATACCCGGCTCGGAACTGGCCGAAAACTTTCTTGCCCATGCAAAAACTTATGACCTGAATATCATCCAGGAACATGTTGTCTCTGTAACACCTGGACAGGACCACCATACTGTTCAACTGGCCAATGGCGAGCTATATACCACCCACACCGTCATTGTTGCAGTGGGCGGCAGCCCGAGAAAACTGGGGATTCCGGGAGAGGATATCAATTATGGCAAAGGGGTTTCCTATTGTGCGGTTTGCGATGGTTTTTTCTACCGCAACAAGATCGTAGTAGTTGTTGGCGGGGGTGATTCTGCGGTCGAAGAGTCACTTTATCTCGCAAAGATAGCCAGAAAAGTATACATCATCCACAGACGAGATAGCCTTAAAGCAGGCATGCTGGCGCAAAAACGAGTTCTGGCCGACCCGAAAATCACTGTGATCTGGAACACTGTCGTCACCTCCGTAGTGGCAGATGACAGCGGGGTAACTGCTGTTACTCTTGAAAACACCCAAACAGCGGAAGAGAGCCACCTGGAAACGGACGGCGTCTTTGTCTTTATTGGTTTCAAGCCAAACAACCAGCTCATACCAGCGGATACGCCGACTGATCCAGATGGTTTTGTCATAACAGACTGCAAGGGGGAGACAAATACACCAGGTATCTATGTTATAGGTGATCTTCGCCTGAAATATGCCAAACAGATCGTTGTTGCAGCAGGCGAAGGCGCAACTGCTGCCCTTGCTGCCGCCCATTTTGTAGATGTAAAAAAAGGTGCAGCTGCTGGAGGTTAAACTATAGAACTGAAGTTACCTGAAAATTAAAATCAGATTTCGAGTGGGGGGTGAACTGAAAATGGCGCGAAAATTGCTTGGCATTTTCTGTGCCAAAAAATGCAAAATATAGAAACAATATATTGATATTATTGAATAAAAGACAAGTTAAACAACAGAAAAGCAGCACCTTTTATGGTATATTGAAATTATATAAACAACCGAAAACATACCAAAAAAGGATGCTGCCATGTTCATACTACCCGATTTACTCCTGCCATTGCAAGATGAATTTTCCAGGACATCTCAAGGACAAAAACGAAAGGTCTGGTTTACATAGACATTGTTGGCTGTGGTGATACCATTTACATCATCTATAACTTCCAACCTGCAGCGTACTCTGCGCATTGTATTTGGTTTGGAACTGTGCAGCCAGCGATTTTATACCTTTATGGCAAGTTCAACATTGCCATGGAAACGGTTATGGCATTTTATGTGGGCAATGATTCCTTCACCAGCTGTAAAAGGTCGAATTATGGTTGCACTGGATGACTCCATACCCCCCAGAAGCGGCAAGAAAATCTTTGGTTGTGCTCATTTTCATGACCATGCAGCAAAATCAAAGCAGAATTCATATCCATGGTCCCAGTGTATTCTTGCGGCAGGCTTATTGAAAAAGATTAAATCCCGATGGGCCTGCCTCCCTCTTGACTTCAGGTTCTCTATGATGCGCAAGGACATTGAATCAGAATCTGTAAACGTGAAACGAAAAAAAAGTTCTTCCGTTTGAAGACAGGATGACCCAGGCTGCCACAATGATAAAGGAGATTCACGACTATTATAAACAACGAGTGTTGGCGGTGACAGATAGTTGGTTTGGTAACAATGGACTTTGGTCTAAGTTAGATTGTGGTAGAGAGGGAAAATTCCACCTGCTCTCACGCATACGAACGAATCTTACGCTCTATGATATCCCCCAGACTCTATGGAAAAATGTAAGGCAGGTCGCCCTCGAAAGTATGGTAATCGACCGGGTTCTGCAGCCGAATGTGCAGCAAACTGGAAACGGCACAGGCGAGCCTGTACCGTGTTCCTGTATAGTCAAAAAAGAGAAGTGCAGGCATATTCACAAGTCATTATGTTAAAGACAATGAAGTGTCCGGCAAAAGTTGTTATTGTCTACATGTTATTTCCCAAATTCAAGACGTAAGATATACAGATTTTTCTCAAATTAAAAAAGAAAATAAATAATCTGACGCAGCGTTAATTTGAAAAAGAGTGTATTTGTTTTTGGTTCATGATAGAAGTTTTCTGGAATATTTTTTT
>PDWJ01000343.1_pt1 | contig 70498 bp, 63 predicted proteins | sample 1430881 | NCBI WGS metagenome assembly PDWJ01 (sample SAMN01162460, study PRJNA174530) | Oral metagenome, whole genome shotgun sequencing project. | biome: Marine environment; feature: Marine mammal; material: Swab sample of the gingival sulcus; isolation source: swab sample of gingival sulcus... | reverse complement strand
TTCCCATATAGATACGTGATACTGTTGTCTTTTCGCATAAAGCCAACGTTTTGGTTGATCAGGGAAATACCTTCCGGGAAAAAGGGGAGTTGCAGCTGCAAAATAATGGTACTCCAGCGAAAAAAAATGGGTAAATCTGTGTTTACGGTAGCATATCGGAATCTTTGCCCTTGGTACATCCTATTTTATTTATGCGGGTGACTTTTTCGATGTTTGTACAGAAAGTTAAGAAATTACACCGGCAAGCAGAGGATGGCTTAAATTGTCGAGGTCAGGAGGTCTGTACTTGGGTATATGTGTTGCAAAAATACTGCTGAAGATGGATTTGCCTGAGCTGGGTGTTTGGTGCACATTTTGGCAAAATGTGAGGCTGCTCACGGAGATCACTACCATGAGTTTGGAGGTATTTTTTCAAATAAGATAAAATGTTCATGAGAGATCCGGGCCAGGCCTATATTTTTTTAACAGGATGAAAAGGCTTGTAGAGGGGATCTCCGATGAGCACCATCTGCCAGGACAGAAAGGGCAGGCTTATCAGGTAGGTCTCTCCCAGGGTGAGATACCCCTCGTGCAAGATGGTGAAGAAAAGATCAGGGAGAGGGAAGGCCTGGACATATGGTTCATAGACAGGTCCGATTGTTGCGGCGATGCCTTCTTCCAGCATTCTTTTACACCAACCCTGAAAATGTGGACGTTTGAGGGTGGAGCATTCTCCACTGGCGATATGGTAGCCCACGGAACCTTGCTGCCATTCAAAGGCATTCACATACTTTTTGAAACTGTACCAGCCACTGTACAGTGCTACTGAATCGCAGGAGTCTGGAGGAAACAGGCTGCTCTGGGCATCAAGGATTACAGACATCCCCTCTTGTTGCAAGGCATGGGCAGCCTTGTGCAGAGAGGCGTCATACAGGGCGTACCCCTTATGTTTTTTGGTGGTTTCCGGTTCCTGCCAGCGGGCATCAAAATATGCTGTGCCCTGTAAGCCGGTTTTTTCAACCAGGAGGGCATCATCAATAAGACGGCGAACAACTCCGGGCGTGGGACCGTCCAGGCGGCTCACGATCAGGATGTCATCCCGGTCCAGCAGTGTCTTCTGCTTTTGAAATCCGAGGAAATAGGGGTTTGGCAGCCAGCCATCACGGGGATAATCGGGTACACGAACCAGCGCCAGTTCTGAGTCGACCGCTGCTCTAGTGCTGAAGCGTTGCAGTTTTTTGAGTTGTTGCAGAATATGCTCCCCCTCTTTTTTCAGGGAGTTTTTATGGCTGTCTTGGGCTGTTTGCAAGTCTTTTTGAATGATCTTTTGTTTCTTTTTTAGTAGATCAACTTTTTCAGCATCCTTGATGCTGAGAGGGGTTGCTAGAATTTTTAACGGTATGCCGTAGATGGTCACGAGACAGCGGATGCGTTTTTTTGCTTGAATTGTTTTCAGAGCCTTGGCTACAGGGGCTGCAATTTCTTCTTCATAGGTAGCTCGTGAGCTGATCTCTTCCTGTGTTGTCCGGACGGTGATGAGGTTTTCTTTGGGGATACCGCGTTGCTGCATGTAATATCTTGCTAGGACGACACTGTCATTGGCGCGTTGGTTGGCAATGACGACCGTCTGATCAGGTGTGAGGGCCATTGCCCAGGAGGGCTTGAAAGCACACCCTATCAGGATGATACCAAGGGTCGCGAAGAAAAGAGGATAACGCATGTTTTTTCCCTCTGCGTGGAGTAGTCTGTCTTGTGCTGCAGCGGTACTGTTTTTTGGGAGGACCTTTCTTAAGCGCCCAGTCATAAGGGGACCACAGTTATCTGTTCGCACCAATGTGCCTGTCCAAATCTGGAATACCGCGCGTTGGTCCTCTGAGAGCGTGCTGGGTTAACACTTTGATATATCCCTCGCGTGCATTACGCTTGCAGCAAGATACTATGTACCTGGAAATGAGGAGTCCTGGATGCACTGTACCTGGAATACTGAGGAAATACAAATCGCTCAGCAAAGACTTTTACATTGGTTTTCCCATGCACAGCGCGATCTGCCCTGGCGCAGAGAATATCGCCCGTACCATGTCTGGATTTCAGAGATCATGGGACAGCAAACCCAGATGGAGCGGGTTGTGGAGTATTTTAACCGCTGGATGGCAGAGTTCCCTGATGTGCAGGCAGTGGCGGCAGCCGAGGAGCAGCAGATACTCAAGGCATGGGAAGGGCTGGGGTATTATTCGAGAGCCCGTCATGTGCACAAAGCCGCCAAGATAGTCTGTGAAGAACATGGCGGGCAGATACCGAACACACAGCATGAGCTGCTTCAATTGCCTGGTATTGGCCCATATACCAGCGCGGCTGTTCTATCCATCGGCTACAATAAACCCGTATCTCTTGTAGATGCCAATGTAGAAAGAGTGTTTGCCCGGCTAGGGGATATGGATCAACCCGTCAAAAAGAGCACAACCAGAAAAAAGATTCAGGCAATGGCAGACCAGTGGCTCTGGAGCCGGGAACCACGCCTGTGGAACCAGGCCTTGATGGAATTTGGCGCACTACAGTGCCTACCGAAAAATCCTCTTTGCACCGATTGCTGCCTGCGTTCATTGTGCAGGGCTGCACACAACCAGACCGTCTCCCTGCGACCGGTGCCAATGCCTGCAAAAAAAAGAATTCATATTGCAATGGCCTGTGCCATACTTTGCCGGGAAAATCGTTTTTTTCTCCAGCAGCGCCTGCCCGATGATATCTGGGGAGGTTTGTGGGAGTTTCCCGGCGGCAGACTGGAGTCGGGAGAATCGCCTGAGCAGGCTGCTGTGCGGGAAGTTTTTGAAGAGCTGGAGTGGCGGGTTAGAGAACCGGTTTTTTTTACCCGGGTAACTCACAATTATACACGATATAATGTTTCTCTGTCTGCTTTTTATTGCACACTTTCCAAGCCCTACTGCCCACCTGTTCTCCATGCTGCTAAGCAATATGCCTGGGTTCCCATGGAACAATTGACTTTATACCCTTTTCCCAGTGGCCACAGGCAAATCGTTGCCCAGATGTTGGCAACATCCTGATAGGGAGAACGTCGGCACGCTGCTTGTCGTTTCAATTGTCTTGTTTGAGAAAAAAATACATAAAAACAGATGTATGCGGTGTTCGTAAGTGGGCTTGGATCCTGACAGACTGTTTTCCCAATGTCAGCCCAGGCGGTACCATCTTCGGCACTATTTTGGCAACACATATACCCAAGTAGAATGCGTTAGCAAAACTCCTAAAACCTGCCATCACCTGAGCTGATGAGAAATCCAGGCAAGGCTTATGGGGACCCCAAGGTTTTTTTGCCGGCGCCGACAGGGTATGTGGGTGAATGGCTGGGGGGCTTGTTTTTTGTACGCTCGTTTTCGTTTCCAGGCCTTTTCCTGTTATTTTGGGTTGGCAGGCTCAACAGATACAGTGTATATGAAAAGAACCTGTGGCGGGAAAATTATTATAGTACAAGATTTGATGTGCAGTGTTCGCCGGCAGCTTGAGCTTTCACATCTGTTGCAGACGTCTGTCTGAACCATCGCAACAATGGGGATACCGGCGTACAGCGATTGAATGGCTTGAACTATTGATGTACATACAGATGCCGGAGAGAGCACGACAATCCGGTTACTTTTAGGCATTATTGGCTGCTATGACTGTTCAAATATACAATACGCTGACAAGAAAAAAAGAACCACTCCGTCCTTTGGAACCCGATCACGTCAAGCTCTATGTCTGCGGGATTACTTCCTATGACTATTGTCACATCGGGCATGCCAGGTCATCTCTGGTTTTTGACATGGTGGTTCGCTATCTGCGTTATCGCGGCTATAGGGTGACCTTTGTCCGTAACTTTACAGACATAGACGATAAAATTATTACCCGGGCAAAGGAGCGTGGCCTAGACCCGGCAGCCCTTGCCCTGCATTTTATCGATGAGTTTTATAAAGATATGGATGCGTTAGGGACCTTAAGGCCGGATATCGAACCAAAAGCCACTGAGCACATCCAGGAAATGATAGCCCTTATCCAGCAGTTGGTGGACAAGGGATTTGCCTATCCGGTAGCCGGTGACGTATATTTCCGAGTGCATGGCTACCACGACTATGGGCGGCTTTCCGGGCGAAGCCTTGACAATATGCTGGCCGGAGCACGGATCGAAGTCAATGCGTCCAAGGAAAATCCTCTGGATTTCGTTCTCTGGAAAGGGGCCAAACCCGGTGAACCAAAATGGTCCAGTCCCTGGGGCGAGGGAAGACCTGGCTGGCATATTGAATGCTCGGCCATGAGTAAAAAATACCTTGGTGACACCTTTGATATCCATGGCGGTGGCAAGGATCTTATTTTCCCGCATCATGAAAATGAGATAGCTCAAAGCTGTTGTGCCAGTGGGCAGGCATTTGCCAACCTGTGGATGCATCATGGGTTTGTTACCATCAAAGATGAGAAGATGTCTAAATCACTGGGTAACTTTTTCACCATTCGTGACGTGCTGCCCACTTGTGATGCAGAAGCCTTGCGCTTGTTTATTTTTTCTACCCAGTACAGAAACCCTCTGGATTTTTCTGAGGATGCCCTGCGTGATGCCGGAGCAGGCCTGGACAAAATGTATACCGCCCTTGCCCAAACGGCGACGCTTGAACCTGGTACGGCTGCTCTAAGTAAGATCAGTGCAAAAGACAGGACCCGGTTGGAATCTGTTGAAAAGCGATTTCAACAGGCTATGGACAATGACTTCAATACAGCTCTGGCCATTGGGGTCCTGTTTGAGAGTGTGAAAACCCTGGCCAAGATTGTTCGCTTGCATGGTGCTGCTCTCTCAGCAGATGACTGTACGCTGCTTAACAATACGGCCAGTACCATACAGAAGGTCGCAGGGGTACTGGGCGTGCTGCGCAAAGATCCGGTCACTGTGCTGGCTGAAAAACAAAAGCGATTGCTGGAGCAACTCACGATCAGTGAAAACGAAATTCACCAGTTGATCGCCAGGCGTGCGGCTGCCAGGGCTGAAAAAGATTGGGCTACCAGTGACCAGGTGCGTGATACTCTGCTGGAACACAATATTGTGTTGCAGGATAGCCCGGGAGGAACGAGCTGGAGTGTGGTTGAGGGATAAGAGAGCAGGGTGTGTGTCGGATTGTTTTTCCACTCAGGCAGCAACAGATTCGGTTCTTCTTGAAAAGGCCTTCGTTCCTTGAGAGGGGCCGGAAAGGAGGTGGGGATGCATCGTAAGACCGTTGCTGCCGGACGCTTTTATCCTGGAACAGGCACAGAACTGCAGGCAGCTTTGACCCGGCTCGGAAAAAATACCTGGGGCGGAGAGCTGCAAGAAGCCACGGCTGTGGTGGTGCCCCATGCTGGATACATCTATTCAGGCCCCACCGCCTTCAAGGTGCTTTCTCGTGTACGGATACCGTCCACAGTTATTCTCATAGGTCCCAATCATCATGGTTTGGGAGCCAGAGTAGCTGTAGGGACTATGGACTGGCAGATGCCCTGGGGGACAATACCGCTGTATGCAAAACTCTGCCATGCCCTGGTCCGGCCAGCGAAACTGTTTCAAGCTGATGATCTTGCCCACGCCCATGAGCACGCCCTGGAGGTCCAGCTCCCTTTGCTTAATCACTTCAGGCCCGATGTGCGCATTGTCCCCATCGCCACCGCCCCCTTGACATACGCTGAATGCGAGCGCGCAGCTCTGGAATTGGCAGAGGTTCTGCACGAGGAGCAGGAGTCTGCCCTGTTGCTGGCGTCAACGGATATGAGTCATTACAAATCCCGTTGCCAAGCCAGCCGCTTGGATAGACAGGCCATTGAACAGATGGTGCGCTTTAACCCCAGGGGGTTGTATCAGGTTGTCCGGGAAAAGAATATTTCCATGTGCGGGATGGCGGCCACCGTGATCACCCTCTTGACCTCCCGGCATCTTGGAGCAAAGAGTGTGGAGCTGGTTGAATATACGGATTCAGGCGAGGCCACCGGAGATCTTTCCCAGGTTGTTGGGTATGCCGGCTTGGTGGTGTCCTGAACCCAGTGCCAGGGGGCATCCTTCCCTGTTCCTGGGCAGGAACGGGCTGCCTAGCCAGGGACGCGATACCCTTCTGTCGGCCTCTGGCGGGATAGTGCAATGCACAAGCAGAACAGCATATTTTTGATCTTGACAGGTAAGCAGGTTTCAAGTAAATGTAACGCTCATCATTGCTGGGGGATGGTCTAATGGCAAGACAGCGGACTCTGACTCCGCCTATCGGGGTTCGAATCCCTGTCCCCCAGCCACGAGATACCATATTCTTTTTAGACAGTTCGGGTAGTGTTTGGTGCTGGTCGAGAGAATGTCGGGGTCAATCATTGAGAGTAGACAAGCGGGGCTGTTCGTCCCGCTTTTTTTGTTGTGACTGCAGAGCTCAGGAAAAGCTCGGCAGCAATTTTTTCCCGGTCCAGACTCTGCATCTGTATCCATCTCCTCTTACTTATTTCGTTTTTGCCTGCTCATATTTTCTTTTTTATCATGTGTTCAACGATAATTATAATGTCTGGTGATCACTATACATTGTGGTAGATTTCCTCACCACTCAGCATGTGCTTATTTTTTTCTTGAAGCTTGCTGGGTGCTCGCCATAAAATAAGCCATTTTACCCTCAGATTTGCCAGAAGAGCCGGAATTCTTTTTAAGAATGCTTTCTCGCCTGGTTGCCCTGTGTTGCAGACCCGTCCTCCAGATTACCGCAGCGCTTTGCTGCCAAGTTTTTTAGCCCCCTGTTCTCAGGGTATGCATATATTCCTCCCATTCGACGGGCAGGGAGGACCTTTTTTTTGTATTGCAGGATTTGCAGCAAGGGACCAGGTTGTCCTTAGTACTGTGGCCGCCCCGACTGAGAGGGATAACGTGATCCATGGTGAGGTTGCTATATCCCACTTGGGCGTCGCAATAATAACATCGTCCACTGGAAGTCTTTTGCTGCCACCAGCGACTTTTGCGCAATTCTCGGGCTTTTTTTCGTTCCGCCTTTATCAGGGCTTCCTCTATGCCGTCTAGGTGATAATAGTCAATCATTATGCACCCTCTCTGATAGAGAAACAGTCTTGCACCAGGGTGCGTATCTTCCCTACAAGGTAGAGAGAACCTGCCACGCAGATGAGATCTCCTGGCTGCTGGATGGTCAGGGCATGCTGCAGGGCTTCAGCTGGGTCGCTGTGACAGTGCACCTGATGCCGTAAAGAGAGAGGCGTTTGTTCTTTCAGGGAGATTGGATCAGCCGAACGTTCCGTCTCTGCCCGGGTATAGAGAATTGTTGATGCCTCCTGCAAAAGGTTGTCCCAACTTGTACCTATTTTTTTATCACGCATGCTGCCCCAGATTAAAATCAGCTTGTTAAACTGCCGTGACTGGAGTTCTTCTTTCAGAGCTGTGACTCCAGCCTGGTTATGGGCACCGTCCAGCAGTAAGGATATTCGGGTGTTGTTTGTGTCTTCAAGCTGAAAAAATTCTAACCGGCCAGGCCAGCGGACTCTGGACAGGGCCTGGCAAAGAGTTCTTTCAAGCAAAGGAAAACCATAATCTTGCAGCAATTCCAAAACAGCCAAAGCCACCGCAGTGTTGATCCATTGATGTTTTCCGGCCAGGGCCGGATAGAAGTCCAGTTGAAAGTTTTCGGAAAAACCATGATAACGGATACAACGGTCTTTGGTTGACGAGGCGGTAAAGTCTTGCCCGTAGCTCAGCAGACGGCACTGTTTTTCCCTACATACGGCATGAATGATATGCTCTGCTTCAGCAGGAAGTTCGCCGCAAATGACAGGGACGAAGGGTTTAATAATGCCAGCTTTTTCGGACGCGATTGCCGCTGTGGTATTGCCAAGGTGCTCTTGGTGATCCAGGCTGACATTGGTAAGAACAGAAATCAGGGGCTGGAGAACGTTTGTAGCATCCAAACGGCCACCGAGCCCGGTCTCGATCACGGCTATGTCAACTTTTTCCTGTGCAAACCAGAGAAAAGCCAAGGTGGTTGTACATTCAAAATAGGTTATGGACTGTTTACCTAAGGTGTCGGAAATATGTTGTATAAGATTGGAAAATGCCTGTTTGGATATCCACTCATCATTGATCCTGAATCGTTCACGGATGTCCTGCAAGTGTGGTGACGAATACAACCCGACCTTGTATCCATGGGCTGCGAGAACGGTCATCAGGGTGGCGCCGACAGAGCCTTTGCCATTGGTTCCGGCAATGTGGATGGCGGGAAACTGGCGGTGTGGTTCGGACATTTCTGCCAGCAGCCTGGTTTCATTGTCCAAACCGAGCTTGATGGTAAACATCTGCAGGCGATCAAGATAAGTCAAAGCGTCCTGGTATTGCATACTGAGAAAAAGCAGGAAAGTGTTGAGGGCGCTCCTGATGTCAGGAGGAGGTTCAGTTTAATGGCTCAAGATTGGCATAATCAAGATGCAGGATCTTGTTGCCATGGCGGTCAAAAGCTACTTCAAGTTTTCTGGGGCCGGGAATAGTCAACACTGTTCCTGTGCCAAAGTAGGCGTGATGAACGCGCAGCCCGGGTTCAAAGGTTTGCCGTGCTGAAGCGGCTTTTTTTGCAGGCAGGCCTGAGGATGGTTGTGGAATCCCTGGGGTACAGAGGGGTGTGGAGTGGACCTGAGGTGCAATTTTTTCGTACAAACCTACCGGGAGCTCATTGAGAAAGGGTGACATGCCGCAACTATAGCGTTTTCTGTCTGCCCCGTATAATTCTCTGGGGTATGTCATGTATAATTCTTTTTTCGCCCTGGTGACGGCTACATACAGTAACCTTCGTTCTTCTTCCCACTGGGGACCAGGTGTTGCATTTTGATGGGGAAAACGTCCAGAAGCCAGCCCCAGAATAAAGACAACATCCCATTCAAGCCCTTTGGCAGAGTGAATGGTGGAAAGTATAACTTTTTTTTGTTCAACGTCCTGGGCAGGAGCTGTCTCGTTTTCAGGTGGGTCCAGGGATGTATCGTCCACAAAAGACTGGAGGTCACCGTAGCCGCTGATGACAATCTTGAGTTGTTCCAGATCTTTTATCCGTTTGGGGTAATCGTCGTAATATATTTTTTCAAATATAGGCAGATAATACTCATATACCTTATCAAAAAGAGCTGAAGGGGGAAGAGGCGAATGGTCGATTGCCTGCAGTGTCTCTATGAGAGCATCAAAAGCATCCTTCCAGGATTTGCCCGGAATGTAGGAGGATAGGGCGTTTATAGGGTCATCGGCTGTAAGAATGGTATTGATTATTTTCTGGGAGGTTTTGGGGCCTACTTTATCAAGATGCAACAATACCCTGTTCCAGGAGAGAGCGTCCCAGGGATTAACTAGGATCCTGAAAAAAGAGAGGATATCTTTTATGTGTGCCGATTCGGTCAGTTTCATACCGCCGCGTTTTTCAAAGGAGAGGTTTTTCCCGGCCAGTTCGATTTCAAGCTTGTAGGAATGAAAGCCGGAACGAAAAAGGACGGCAATAGTATCGGGCGTATTCCCCTGTGCTACCAACTGCTCAATGGTCTCTACCACATATCTTGCTTCAGTGGATTCATTGGGGGCGACGTACAGCCTGGGGCGACTGCCACCCTGGATACTGGTAAAAAGGTTTTTAGCGAATTTTTCCTCAGCATTACGAAGGATACTGTTGGCAAGCTCTAGAATAGGCTGGGTGGAGCGATAGTTTTCTTCGAGCGTCACGATTTTTGTTCCGGAAAACTGGTCGCTAAAGCGCATAATGTTGGAAAAATCAGCGCCTCTGAAGCTGTAAATAGACTGGGCATCGTCACCAACCACCATGATGTTGGTGTCTTTCGGGCTGAGCAGTTTGATAATGCTTGCCTGGAGCAGGTTGGTATCCTGGTATTCGTCCACAAGAATATGTTCAAAGCGATGGCGGATTTCCCTGCGTGCTTCGGCTGATTCTCGCAGTAATCGTTCCCAGTTGACCAGCAGATCGTCATAATCCATGAGGGCATGGTCGGCTTTGAACTGCTGGTAATGGGCGCGGATGGCATACAGGTCTTCAATAAATTCTGAGAGATGGATATGCCCTTCATAGACCAAGTCGTCTATGGAGCGTGATTTGTTGATGGACCCGGATAGGATATTCATAATAACCCGTTTGGAAGGAAAGCGTTTTCCGGCGCCGGATAGACCAAGGGAAGACTTCATCAAATTGATTATGCCTTCTGCATCAGCCCTGTCGATGATCGTGAACCGTGACCTGATGCCGATATGATATCCATATTGGCGCAGGAGCATATTGGCTGTACCATGAAAGGTACCGCCCACAATCCTGTGACAGGATTGAGCGGAAATGGTAGCCGCCCGGTGGAGCATCTCCTGGGCAGCTCGTCGGGTAAATGTGAGCAGCAGGATTGCGTCGGGACGTACCCCTTGCTGCAGTAGGTAGGCCAGGCGGTAGACCAGGGTTCGGGTTTTGCCGCTGCCGGCACCGGCAATAACGAGTACCGGACCGTTGCCATGGGTAACTGCAGTGTACTGTGCAGGGTTGAGAACTTGGGGGCTTATTTGGTTGTGTACGGGCTTGTGGTCGGATGTGCTCATCAGGGTAACTGGAATTGGCTAAGGGAGGTATGCATACCTCCCTTTCTACCATAGTTACCCTGGGAAGGCAATCTATGTCAGGGCAGGCATGTTACGTGTTGACACCACGCATTGAGCATATTAATAATGGTTTTTTAAGTGGATTGAGGCGATCATCTGAACCACAGAGCGGATGATCGCCGGTTTTGCACCTTGTTTTTCACTTGAAAACAAAGTGTTGAAACAATCAATTGCACATCTATTAGGTACTCAGGAACCAGCCATAAGCATCTGGTTGCTAGAAATTATCACATGGGGAACGCACCTATGGCAAGTCTGAGAGACGTCTTTACCGACGATATGCTCACACAACTTTTTCCACCTGAGCGCAGTAACGATTTTTTTGAGGCGTTGTTTGGTGATCCAGAAGAGGGAGCATATGACATCGCCCTGACTTTTGTTCGCTTTGATGCAGTTGATTCAACCCTGCATTTTTTGCTGGAGTTAAGAGAGCGTCCAGGGTACTGCTTGGCCTGTAATCTGACCTATGGTCTGCCTGAAGTATTTTCACGTCACCCAGTGATAAACCTTGCCGGGCTTGTTAAGGATATCGGCGCCGTGCTTGGTGAGGGATGGGCGTGCGAGGAATGGAAACTGGGCGCTACCATCCAGGCGGACCGTTCTGTTCACACGATACCGCTTGTTATTTCAGTGCGGCAATCTTCCTGATAACCTTCTCAAGGTTTTCTGGAGAGGCTTCGCCTGTCCGGTGGAATTTTGGCCTGAAACCGTGCTGGTGCAGCATCGTTGCCCAGGCAAGACTTTGCTGACATGATGTGTCCGACATGAAGAGTAAGGGTAGGGCGTACTTCTTAGTGATACAACACTTGCGACTTGCCTGCGGCTTTGGCCTGGTAGAGCCGGTTATCGGCAACCTCAAGCCACTGTTCCATACTTTTGTTCATATCCCATTGGCTCAGGCCTATACTGATTCCCAGTACTTTGTTACCGGCGTGAATGTTTAAATGTCTGACGGCATCGCACACTCGCTGAGCCAGGCAACCAGCTTCTTCAACGGTTGTTTCTGGCAGAACCAGGATAAACTCGTCTCCCCCAATCCTGACAAGCAGATCAGTTTGCCGGATTTGCTCATGTATTGAGCGGGCGACGCTTTGCAGCACTTTGTCTCCCATAAGGTGCCCCATGGCGTCATTAATGGATTTAAAATGATCGAGATCAAGTGCTGCCAGGGTCAAAGGGTGGCCGTGTCTTTTCGCCTGTTCCATGATAATGGGTGTCCGTTCTTCAAAGACTACTCTGTTCGCTAAACCTGTCAGAGGATCTTTGCGTACCTGCGTTGCAATATACTCGAATTCCAGGGCACGTCTGAGAGATTCCCCCAGAATGGGCAGAGTTTCCTCGATAAAGGCGATCTCCGTTTGCGAGAAAGGACTGTCAAGGCGGATAACAGTCAGGTTTTCGCATAACTGGTCGCGTTGGATTGACCACCTGTAGATGTAGAACTCATCTCTTTTTTTCACCTTTGGATACTGATCCAGATGTGTAAGAAGTGATTCTGCCAAGGTAATGGCTTGGCGCCTTCGTTGTCCATGATGGGAGCAGAACATGTGCCTGCGCTGCATTTTGGGGTTATTATATCCTAAGAGATCATGATGGACGTATTCTTGAAGCCAGATGGAATAGGCTTCGAGCATTGCAGCCAAATCGAGAATGGAAGCCATTCGCTGGTGGAGCGTGTTTATTTTGCTCAGAGTTTCTGATTCTCGCCTGTATTTATCGATTTCAGATTGCAGAATCGTCACCACTTGTGCCAGATCAGAATTGCGTGGCGATCTTTCTAAGACGGTATGCATCAGCTTCTCTACTCCAATGGTTTCATGAATCAGATAAAAAGGGATAATGGTTGTACTCACTGGCAGCCAGCGAAAAATATGCCTGAAAAAAAAATAATTTTTAAAACGTTATTTCAATATATTAGTCTTTTTATAAAGTTGAAGTAATTGGCTGAGAGGATGGACATGTCATGATTTTGACAGATTACGATGCATAGCCTCCATCTTTGAATGCTTCGAGTCTCCCCATAGGCCAGTGAGCGGGACTTTCTCATCAGCTCAGGCTATGCCGGGTTCAGTTTTTTTGGGTAATGAATTATACTGGGGGAACATGTGCTGTCTGCATATTGTCCAAGGGGGAGGGTGAACAGGTTTTTGGAGCGCATAGTGTCGAAATGTGAGACGACGCATTGGTATCATAACCAACTGTTTTGTATACATAAGGAAAAATGGCCATCAACAATGGGGCTGTAACAATCTTTTTTGGTATTGGAGGTTTTTCATGGGACACCCTGGGCATGAAGACAGGGGATGGGGACAGATGTTTATGGTTGGCTTCCGTGGACAAACTCTTCGAGCAAATGACTGGGTAGTCAAAGATATAGAGGAGTTTGACTTGGGTGGCATTCTTCTCTTTGACCGCAATATTGACGGTTCAGTGCAGAATTTTGATGCACCGGAGAAGCTGAAGAATCTCACATCTGCCCTACAGTCGTGCTGTGACTCCACGCTGCTTGTAGCTGTTGATCAGGAAGGTGGTGCAGTGTGCCGTCTCAAACCCGAAGACGGGTTTCCTGCCGTATGCAGTGCGGCACGTATGGCTGCTGGTGGGAAGGCAGTAGTCAGGAGAAATGCTGCACTGATTGCTGAGACCCTGTGTGCCTGCGGGGTGAATTTCAATTTTGCTCCTGTGGTGGATTTGGATTTGAATCCTGACAATCCAATTATTGGACGATACGGTAGGAGTTTTGGCTCGGATGTGGATGTCGTGGTTGCAATGGCCGAGATCTTTATTGAGGAACATCAGCGTTGCGGAGTCGGCTGTTGCCTGAAACATTTTCCTGGTCATGGCAGTGCCGGTTGGGATTCTCATAAAGGTTTTGTAGATGTTACCCAATGCTGGCAATCAGATGAATTACTGCCATTTCAGCGCCTGATTGGAGATGGGTTCCGGGGCGGCGTTATGACAGGGCATCTCGTTCATACCCTTCTTGAACCTAACGGTAGGCCGGCCACCTTGTCCCACGCCCTTCTCAGTGATCTTTTGCTTGGTAAGCTGGCGTTTTCCGGGGTTGTTTTTAGTGACGATTTGCAGATGCGGGCCATAACGCATGGCTGGAGCTACAAAAAGGCGGTTCAGTTGGCCGTGCTGGCAGGTGTGGATGTCCTGGTGATAGGTAATAATATCTCCTTACAGGAAGATGCCGTTAAAGAAGGCATCGCAGCAATTGAGGAACTTCTGGATCAGGGGCTTATCAATGGGGATCGTATCGAACAGTCTTTACAGAAAATACAAGAATTAAAAGCAACAATAACGGGAATATTGCCATGGAGCAGCGATCAACCCATAATGTAGTGATTGGATATATTCTTTGGTGCTTCGGCTTTTTAGGGTTACATCGCTTTTATTACGGTAAACCAATTTCCGGGACCGTATATTTTTTTACGGCTGGTCTCTTGCTCATTGGTTGGATAGTCGATCTTTTCCTCATACCCAGGATGGAGTGGGAGGCGGATATCCGTTTCCAATATGGCCCGGTTGATTATTCAGTGTCCTGGTTGCTCCTTACCTTTTTGGGATTGTTTGGCATACATCGCATGTATATGGGAAAGTGGGTAAGCGGTATCCTCTACCTGTTCACCTTTGGATTATTTGGGGTTGGCTATTTGTACGATCTATGGACCTTGAACGATCAGATCACTGTGATAAACGGATCTTGAGCATAAGTGGTTAGAGTCAGGGTTGAATCGGGAATGTTCTTCCTTGTCGCTCTGTGTTCCAGGTCTACCTTTCGCATCAAATGTCAGGGTTGTTGGCGGGTAAAAACATACCGACTTTCGGTTGAGAGGGACTGGTTAAAGGCATACCCATGGCCAGTGAATGCCTGGAGCTGTTGCGGTTCAGTAATCTTGTTGCGAATGATAAAATCCGCCATTTTTCCCCGGGCTCGTTTGGCAAATATTGCTATAATCCGCAGGTTACCCGCTTTTTCGTCTTTGAATTGGATGTCCAGCACGGGCACCTGCAAGGCTTTGTTTTTAATCACCTTATAATATTCGCTCGAGGCCAGATTGAAGAGGACCGATGAGCCGGATTTTTGTGCTGCTTCGGTAATGGCTTTGGCAACCCGGTTACCCCAGAAACGATAGAGATTCTTTCCTCTGTGGGTTTCCAGAGCTGTTTTCATTTCCAGTCGGTACGGCTGGATGAGATCAAGAGGGCGTAAGCAACCATAGAGTCCAGACAGGATACGCAGATGTTGCTGGGAAAAATGCAAATCCTCTGCAGTGTATTGCTCTACTGCAATATCCGTATATACGTCACCAGTAAAGGCATACAGTGCCTGCTTGGCATTTTGGGGAGTAAAAGGAGCTTGGAAGGATAGATATCGCTCCCTGTTGAGAATCGCCAGTTTTTCACTGATGTGCATCTTTTCCCTTAGCTGCTCGACGTTGAGGCCTCGGAGGTTTCGGATGAGCTTTTCAGACTGATCGAGAAAGATTGGTTGTGTGTATGTTGCAGTGCTGGCGGGCTGGTCGAAATTCTGCCCCTTGGAAGGTGAGAGAACAAGCATCTTTTTGTGTATTTTGAGTTGCAGTGGCTGGACCGTATTGCTCATCAGTTCAGGCAGTGCCGGGCTTGGTCTTTTTTAGTACCTCATAAACTGGGGTATAGGTGGTACCAGATACCTACAGATAATGCCGCCTGTGCTGAGCTTTGGTGCACATTTTGGAGAAAATGGCTGTAAAGTGTTTCTTTTTTAACTAATTGTTTTTATATTATTTTTTCTCCGTACTGTTTGTTCAAAATTCGGACGAGCCCTTCAGGGACAGCAAAGAACGGTGTCGCCTCCAGCCGCTTTGGCCTGAAGAAGGCAGCGTCGAACAATCAGCATCAGGCTGTCGTTGGTGCAGTTGCGATACATATCTTCAGGAGCAAACCCTGAGACTCCGAAACTGGCGCGGGCGCTGATCATTGTCTTGTCAGCTTCTATTGTAAGTTGACGAAAGGTCATTCGCAGTCGCTCTGCCACCTTTCCTGCTCCCCGTATATCTGTTTCAGGTAAAATAATGAGAAATTCATCTTCCCCCCATCGACAAACCATATCCACATCGTCGCGGATCTGTTCTTGTGCAATTTGAGCAAAAGTCCGCAACACCCTATCACCAGTGTCGTTGCCATACGAGTCGTTGATAAGCTTGAGAGCATCAATGTCTGCCAGAAGCACCGAGAGATACTGCCCGTTTCGGCTGGCCCGCGCCAGATTTTTTCGCAGCAGCTCACTTCCGTAATTCCGATTGGAGCATCCTGTAAGCCAATCTTGTCTGTTCAGTTTCAGAATTTCATTACGTACATGTTCAAGTTCGGATTTGTGGTCGTAGAGCCTACAACCATCCTGTATGACGCTTTTGAATTCTTCCAGGGTAACAGTATCGGTTATAACCCTGTAGAGGGAGTAGGTGTTGATGAAGGTCAGTGCTTCCTGAAGCGTCTCAGATGAGGTATACAAGACCACAACTGTGTTTGAGCTGGGTATTTGATGCAGTTTGTCGGGGTGTTGGTCCTTTATCTGTTCGTATGGTATGAAGAGCATGGAACAGTAGGGGGAGGTATTGGCCATTTTAGTCTGGGCCTCTTCAAAGGAGGAGACTGTCAAAAGTGTTACATCTTTGGGAAGGTTTGTTGTTATTTCAAGGATATGTTGACTTGGATCAACAAAAAGTAGTGTGTGTGCCATAGCTATTTAACGTGTACAATAATACTAGAATCCGTGAAGGATAAGAGCCTGTTTTGTATACCACATTGTTTCGTCGTGCAAAGCTGGCGATGTCAACACATCAGGCGTATCCATCCAACCAGCAGGACGGCGTTCATGCATTCAGGAAAGAACTCTCCTTGATCCCTGTGCTGTTGATCAGATTGAATGAGCCTACGCCAGTTAACACCTGTCCATGAGCCAGATAATCAATTGTTCATGATGCTCTGATCTCATGAGCCCGGATTTTCCGTGAGCATTTTGCCTCATTTTAAAAAAAAGAGACAAAAACAGATGTATGAGATGTCCGTTGGCAGACGCCAATTTTTACAAACTGTTTACCAAAGCTCAGCCCAGGCGGCACCATCTTCGGCAGTATTGTGGCAACACATATACCCAGGTAGATTGAGGTACCAAAAACAACCGAACCTGGCTCCGCCTGAGCTGGTGAGAAATCCAGGCTAGATGTACTATAGCACCGCCTACGGGTATTCCCCAAGGCAAAAACTATATTGTTATCCCTCTCAGACCGGGGTATGGAACATACCATGAAAAAAACAATGTCCAATGCTCCTGGGGTCGGCAAGCCTGCAATAGAGTATCCGGTTGCCTGGCAATACAAGATTATCGGAGACAGTCGTGAGGCTATTGCCGAAGCGGTGTCTGCCTCTGTCAAGGAAATTCCCTTTCTGTTGACTGTTTCCAAAACCAGTTCAGGTGGTAAGTATATCAGTATGAACCTCGAGCTGGTTGTCGAAACAGAACAACAGAGACTCGGCCTCTATGACCAGTTGGCTAGGCATCCGAAGATAAAGGTTGTTTTATGAAACAGTGCCCCCCCCCAGATGGAGAGAGCAGGATGGAGAGCAAGCTCGTCCCGGTCATGCGGGAAGCCATTCTCACTGTACAGATGGTTGCTTATAAGATGTTGGCAGAGAATCTTTCCAGACGCAGGAGGAAACTGTCTGAACGTGAACAACGTCTGCTCGCTGGTGCCGTTATCAACAACCTGTTTGCCACAGAATCAGCACACAAAGAAGTGGGTGCGTTCTACTCTGCGAATCGTGCAATGGTTGAAGAGGAATTGCACACGCTGGCCGAAAATCTTCAGGAACTCAGTCCTTATCTGACAGATGCCTTGCGCATGAAAACCATCTGTGACAATCAGGAAGGCGTGCATTCCATTGGCTCTCTGCTTATGGCCAAAGCCCTGCATATCTTACAGGAAGAACGTCCCCTTCCCATGCCGTCGACCTTTATGCTATCTGTGCGCTCATTGGCCGTCCAGCATGGCCTGGTTGAACGTAACTGATCACAGGCACTTCATCTTTGCACGATCACTCTTTCTTACCTACTCTTGTAGAGCGGAAAAGAGTACTTGCACAAATCTGAAGCACCCGTGACCAGTTACACCTCAGAAGTAGAGAATAAGGCAGAAGTACAGACCCCGTGATTGGTTACGGTTGAACCCGTGCAGGATGCGTAACCTTCTTGGCTCGAATTTCTCATCAGCTCAGGTGCTACCAGGTTCGGAAGTTTTTGCTACCCCATTATACTTGGGTATATGTGGCCCCAAAATACTGGCAAAGATGATACCGCATGGCCGAGCTTTGGTGAATAGTTTGTCGAAATTTGAGCCTGCTTACGGACCGCACATCTATCTGTTTTTATATGTTTTTCTCAAACAGAGAAACTGTTCATGAGCAATCCGGGTCAGGGGCCTGCAGGGTAACCAAGGTCGCGCCCCATGAACCACTGGTTTCATCTCCAAGCCTGTAGTGCAGGACTCCCGGGTGCCTCTCAAGGATGGCATGTACGCTGCGGCGTAGAGTGCCTGTCCCTTTGCCGTGAATGATGCGCACATGATGAATGTCTTTTTTTCTGCATTCCTCAAGGTAGTCGGGGATCAGAAAGGCGAGATCCCTGGGATGGAAGGTATGCAGGTCAAGGGTGCCGTCAATGGGAAGGTGTATGGCTTCTTCCTCTGGGGGGTTGTGTTTTTCATCCATCTCTTATCAGTTCCCAAGCTATATCTGCCGTTCTTTCTGAAGCACCTGTACTACCGAGTTTTTCCCGTATCAGGGTACACTGATCCACTATATATTGATAAGAGGCATGGTCCTGGAGTATGGGTAGCAGGCTGCTTGCTATTGCATCGGCTGTAACCTGATTTTGCAGGAGTTCAGGAAAAACTTCCTGCTCGGCAATAAGGTTGACCAGAGAAAAGAAGCGCAGGTGGTATATAAGGAGTTTGCCCACTATATAGGTAATGGGGGAAAGACGATAACAGACAACAGTAGGGGTTTTGGATATGGCCAGTTCAAGGGTTACTGTACCAGAGGCGGCCATGGCGGCATCACAAGCGGTCATTACCGTGTATCTGTCTGTGGCTGTGATCCGTATATCCAGCTGATCTGATATATTGGGTAAGCCGTTTTTATCAAGTACCTCCCTGGAGATTGTTGGCGCCAGTACCAGCAGAAAGGTGAGAGGCACCTTGATCTGTTGCTGAAGCACCGAGGCTGCTTCCAGAAACGGCGGGAGCAGGGCAGCGACCTCTTTGGTTCTGCTCCCGGGAAACAGGCCTATGAGCAGGTTTTCTTGAGGAATATCCATGGCAGCCACAAACTGTTCCCGCGATGCTCCGGGAACAACGGTGTCAAGTAGTGGGTGCCCAACATAATCTACCTGATAGCCATATTGGCGATAAAATTTTTGTTCAAAAGGTAAAATGGTGGCCACCCTGTTTGTCAGGCGGGCTATTTTGTGGACCCGTTTGGCCCGCCATGCCCATATCTGGGGGCTGATGTAATACAAGACAGGGATACCAAGAGCTTGGGCCTGCTTTGCCAGGAGCATATTGAAATCAGGAAAATCTATAAGGATGAGCAGCGCTGGTTTTTTCTGGACCATTTCTTTATGCAGGATTTGGCGGGCCTTGCCAATATCCATCAGGTGGCTGAGTACCTCAATAACCCCAACAACGGCGATCTTGGCTGCGTTAAAGAGGATATCCACCCCAGCATCTGCAAGTAGAGGGCCGCCCATCCCGCTGACCGTTATTTCAGGTGCTTTTCGGTGCAAAGCACGGATCAGGTTGGCTCCATGCAGGTCCCCAGACGCTTCACCGGCAACGATCATAATGTGTTTTTTGAGCAAACGGCTTTCGTCGTCAAATGGCGTCATAAGAATCTGTACTGCGCGATTACCCGGCAGGGTTGTTTTGGGAAGCAATGTATAAAGAACAACACCTTGTTCAATTTCGTCGGGTATTCTTTACATCAAACGGATGAATAGAAGATCGTCAAACAAGCATGCCATGCACCTTTTCCCTGTTGTTTGCAATCTGATGCATGACCTCAAGAGCTATTTTCAAAGCTCGTCGTCCCTCTTTGCCTGACACAAGGGGCGTGGTACGGGTTCGGACATGCCTGATAAAATCAGCCAATTCAAGCGCAAGAATGTCTTGATCCTCGGAACCATATTTTGTCATCTTAGGAACAGGAAAGGTCGCCCCTGTCTGCTCTTCCAATTCAACAGACATGACTTCTTTCTTATTATAATCAACGGTAAGATACCGTCCAGGTTGGAAAATGCGCATGCGCCGCATATTGTCTAGAGAAATACGGCTGGCAGTGACATTGGCCGTGCATCCATTTTTAAATATGATCCGGGCATTGGCAATATCCGTTTTTTGTGTGATGACCGGTGTCCCAACTGTATGGATGGTTTCAATGGGAGCATTGACCATGGACAGAATGATGTCAATATCGTGGATCATTAAATCCAGGACCACATCGACGTCCGTTCCCCTGTTCTTGAAGGTAGATAGGCGATGAGCCTCTATAAAAAGAGGATTTTTGAGCATTGGCTGCATGGCCAGGACAGCTGGGTTAAACCTTTCAAGGTGCCCCACTTGGAGAATACAGGTGTTCTTGTGAGCCAGGTTGATCAACTCATCGGCTTCGTCCAGGCTGACGGTGAAAGGCTTTTCCACCAGGATATCGATTCCGGCCAGAAGACATTTTTTTGCCGTCTCATAATGATAACTGGTTGGTACCGCAATCGATACAGCGTCCACCTGGGGCAGAAGGGCATTGATATCATCCATGGCCTGACACTGACATTCCTCAGCAACCTTTTGTGCTGTCTCCATGTCAGTATCCACAACGGCTACCAATGCGACATCATCCATGGCCTGGTATTTCTGGGCATGAAAACGTCCCAGGTACCCGACTCCTATAACTCCTGTTTTGAGAATGCTCATGTTTTATCGACCTTTTGCTGATAACCTCAATTGTACCATTATATACCGACCTGCGCGATGCAACACCAAGGATACCGCAATGGTCTCCTACCCTAAAAAACGGTCATCTGAAAGCTGAAACAGGTACAACCCTGCTGCAGAATTCCGGATTGTTTCTCTCTTCTCTTTTTCCTTGCCCAAAATGTTCATGAGAAATTTGGCTCAGCTCTATTTTGGGAGCGTTGCCAATATACATCACTGGAGATAGGTATAATACATAGCAGGCGGTCCGAATAATGAAAAACAGAGCAGGAACGATGTGGGTTGCAGAAAAAAATGTGTGGGGCAGCAGGTGGGCTGACTGCTGCTCCGTTTGCAATCAGATTCCGAGGTACGCTTTTTGTACTTCTTTGTTGGCGAGAAGGGCATCGGCACGATCATGCAGGGTAATTGTTCCGTTTTCCAGTACATATCCCCTGTCGGCAATCTTGAGTGCTAAATTTGCGTTTTGTTCAACCAGAAAGATAGTGGTGTTCTGTTCCTGGTTAATTTTTTTTATGATTGCAAATATTTGTCGAGTAACCAACGGTGCAAGCCCCATGGAGGGTTCGTCAAGCAAGAGGAGCTTGGGGTGCGCCATAAGCGCACGCGAAATGGCCAGCATCTGTTGTTCACCGCCTGAGAGATTGCCGCCCGCCTGGTTGCGACGTTTGCGTAAAATGGGAAACAGGTCATACAAGTACTCTAAATCTTCCGCGATTTTCTTTCTATCCCTGCGCAAAAAGGCGCCCATGTCAAGGTTTTCAGCCACGGTAAGGTCAGGAAAAATGTGTCGACCTTCTGGAACCTGACAGATTCCTAGACGGACAATAGCGTCTGGCGCAAGCCCATGGATGGGCTTGCCTTTGAAAAGTATTTCTCCGTTTTTTGGTGGGACTATACCGCTGATAGACATAAGGGTTGTGGATTTACCCGCACCGTTGGCGCCAATAAGGGTGATAATTTCCCCTTCTTCCACATAGAGTTGTATCCCGTGCAGTGCCTGAATATTTCCGTAATAAGAATCGATTTTTCGTAGTTCAAGCATTATCCATATCCTCACCAAGGTATGCTTTGATGACCTTTGGATTCTTTGCAATTTCTTCAGGGGATCCTTCGGCGATCTTTTTACCGTAATCAACCACAAAAATATAGTCGGAAATGGACATGACAAGTTTCATGTCGTGTTCAATCAGCAGGATTGCCAGCCCCTCATCCCGAATGCGAGTGATCAGATCGTCGAGTTCAAGGGTTTCCTGAGGGTTCATTCCAGCCGCAGGCTCATCAAGCAGCAGCATAAAGGGATCAGTGGCCAGCGCCCTGGCTATTTCAAGTCTGCGTTGGGCGCCATAGGGCAAGTTTTTGGCGTATTCGTTGGCAAATTGTTGCAAGCCGATTTTTTTAAGAATGGAGTAACTGTGATCTACTATGTGTTGCTCTTCTTTTTTGGTACCTGGATTCCGGAATATTGCCCCGAATATTTTGGCTTTGGTTCTGCAATGCATGCCGATCATGACATTTTCAAGCACTGTCATATTGGGAAACAGACGAATGTTCTGAAATGTACGGGCGAGTCCCTGTTCCGTGACTTTGTTGGGCTTCAGCCCGTTGAGGCGTTTGGGCTTTCTGTGGGGTGGGTGCAGGACTATATCCCCTTTGGTAGGAGTATACATCCCGGTTATACAGTTAAAAAAAGTTGTTTTTCCAGCGCCATTGGGACCTATGAGGGCAACTATCTGGCCAGCATCCACCTGTATATCCAGGCGGTCAATGGCTCGGATACCTCCGAAATCCATTGTTAAATTATTGACTCGCAATATCGGTTCCATATTGAACTATCCGTTTTCCTCGTTAATGGAGTATGTCCTGCGTATTGATGAGATAAGCCCCTGTGGTCTGAAAACCATCATGGCTACCAGGACAGCGCCAAAGACCAGCATTCGGTAGTCTGAGAAAGCCCGCAGGTACTCAGGAAGAAGGATAAGTATCAGAGCGCTGATGATGACACCTACAATAGACCCCATCCCCCCCAGCACAACGATACAGAGAATAATTGCGGATTCAAGAAAGGTAAAACTGGCAGGGTTGATAAAGGTTGTTTTAGCGGCAAAAAAGACCCCGGCCATTCCAGCCCAGGTCGCACCAAGGGCAAAGGCGGTCAGCTTTGTTTTCATCTTATCTATGCCCATGGCCTGACAGGCAATTTCGTCTTCACGCAAAGCAAACCAGGCCCGGCCTATGCGTGAATCCTGGAGTCTGTTGACCACAAATATGGTGAACACGACCATTAGTATTATCAGGTAGTAGATATATGTAATCGAGCCTTCAAGGGAGAGTTCGACACCTGGCAGAAAAGGGCGGTCAATATTTGAAATGCCACTTGGACCCTGGGAAAAATCATTCCAGTTTTCCAGGACCAGACGGATAATTTCACCAAAACCGAGGGTGACGATGGCAAGATAATCACCTCGTAAACGAAGCACCGGAATACCAAGGAGTATGCCAAAAAAAGCGCCGAGAATGCCGCCAAGGGGAAGTATGGTCCAGAACCCGAGATCAAAATGCATGTTCAGCAAAGCATAGGTGTAGGCGCCTACGGCATAAAAAGCCACGTAGCCCAGATCCAAAAGTCCTGCCACTCCCACAACGATGTTTAAACCAAGCCCTAGAACAACATACATCAGGGCGGTACTCATAATATTGACCTGGTAGGTCGAAAAAAAGAAAGGGAAACACAAAAAAAAGAGCAGACATATTGCCAGCAGGGGAACAAATATTTTTCGACGATACAAATAGCGGCTCCAACGCACAGACCTGTGTCCGGTCCTGTTCGTGGTTTGTTGCCACCTGCTCAAAGAATTAACCCGTATGGTAAGGTAACAGAGCAGGCAGCCGACAGCGCCATAGATTCCATGTACCGCTTGCCAGAAAATGTTGGGTTCTGCAAGGGCTGTAGTCGGTATGCCGGGAATGAGCGGGCCGCTGAAATGCCGGGTAAGAATTGCGCTCACATAATGCAGGATAAGCAACAGTATAGGCAGGCTGAAAAAAACTGTCCAGGAGAGAACAAGCAGACGTATTCGTTCAGGTCTGGCGAATATCCTAAGGGCAACAATAACCAGAAAGACCCCTGCCGTGAGATACAGGGTATTTAGATTCCCCCAGGCTAGATGCTGTCCCTCTGGGAGAAGCCCCCTCCTGATGAAAGGCAGGGCGATAAAAACGGACCAACCTACAACCAGCAAAGCATAGAGTTTGTTTTTTTTTGCCAGACAAACATACAGGTAGGTGAGAAAGCTCCCTAGCGAGACATAGAGTATGTTTATCCATCTCCAGACGACAATGTTTTCAATAGGATTGATTTTTATAACCAGCAGGGGGAAGGTGAGAAAAACAAACCAGCAGGCAATGACCAACCCGTTACGAATATCTCTTAGGGAAAGCATGGATGTCTGTGCACGTGAGTTAGAGTTACATTCCATCCCTCGCAAGGGAGGGCGTTACAGGGGATACGGTCCATTGGTGCGGTACGCGATCCAGAAATTTTGTCAGGAGTGGTTCGGATCAGATACATCATACTTTCTCAATGGTAGCTTTCCCGAGCAAACCAGCAGGTTTCAATATCAGGATCAGAACCAGGAGGCTGAATGCAAAAACATCTTCATAATCGCTGGATACATACCCGGTGGCAAAAGCCTCTGTCAGACCCAAAATAAAACTCCCGAGAACAGCGCCGGGGATGGATCCGATTCCACCGAGAACAGCGGCTGTGAACGCCTTGATGCCAGCAATAAAGCCAATATAGAAATTAATCTGCCCGATATGAGTGGCAATGAGTAAGCCGCCGATGGCTGCCAGGGCCGAGCCGGTAATAAAGGTGATGGAAATGACATTGTCCACATTGATACCGACAAGCATTGCCATCTTTCTATCCTGGGAGGTTGCACGCATGGCCTTGCCGGTTCTGGTGAATTTGATCATCAGAGTGAGCAGTATCATTGCAGTGGCAGAGACCACCAGGATGACAAGATCGGTTGTCCCGACGATATGCGCCACCGGCTCCATGAAAGGGAAATCATTGATGAGGGCTGGAAACGGCTGAAAGTCCGAAGTCTGTGCCAGCAGGACGTAGTTTTGCAGGAAAATAGACATCCCAATGGCAGAAATAAGCGGCGAAAGCCTGGGGGCGTTACGCAGGGGACGATAGGCCAGCCGCTCTATGGTATATCCGTAAGCCGATGCCCAGACCACGGCGCCAATTGCGGCCAGTATAAAAATAGCAAGCAGAGGAAATCCATAGATGGAGAGAACCGTTGAAATGACCAAGGCGGTAAAGGCGCCGATCATGTAGACTTCTCCATGGGCAAAGTTGATAAGGCCGATTATACCGTAAACCATGGTATAGCCTAAGGCAATCAGGGCATATATGGACCCTCGGGTCAGGCCGCTGAAGAGCAATTCGATAAAATAATCAAGTTCAAGAAAATCCATGGTGCAGGGTGTTGTCTGAAGCAGCTGTTGTTGGGTTGAGTTTCTGGACATGCACGGTGTGCGCACCTACCTGAACGCCAAGGGGGCCAGATCGGGACATATTGCTTATCTTCTCGGCATAATGGGGTACAAGCAACAAAGCCTGGAACCACATGAGCGGTTCCAGGCATTCTTTGTCCTGACCCGTGAACCTTATTGAACTTGAACGAATTTTCCATCCTTGACTTGGTACATGATAAACCCAATCCCTATTGGTTCCCCGTTGGCTGCAAATTTAATGGAGCCAAAGGGGGTTTCTGCGGCTTCATTGTGCAGAGCTTTGGCAATGGCCTCGCTGTCGGTGGACCCGGCCCTTTCAATGGCTGTGGTCAACGCCAGGGCAGCGGTGACGGCGTTGTCAAAAAATGCGCCGGGATCTGTTCCTTCCTGGGCAATAAATTTATCTCGGAATTTTTTGGTAATCGGGTTGCTGGACACATCGGCTGGTCCGGTTGCATAAACGCCTTCAGCGACTTGACCAGCAACATTTATAAAGGTATCATCCTTGACGCCATCAGGACCAAGAAAAGCGGTTTTCAAGCGTTTCTTTCTCATCTGACCGACTATTTTAGAGGCTTCAGGGTGGTAGCCGCCATAGATGACAGCATCGGCCTTGCTGCGCTTAATTTTTTGCACAACAGCGGAGTAGTCAACCGCGCCAGGGGTGACCCCTTCAAAGAGGACAACCTTCGCTTTTCCTGCTTTTTCAACAAACCCCTTGGCAAACTCAGCCAACCCTTTTCCATAGTCACCTTTGTCATGAATAATGGCGATTTTTCCAGCATGCAGTGTATTGGTGGCAAAGTCGACAAGGGTTTTCGCCTGGAGATCATCTGAGGCAATTGTCCGGTAAAAATTGGGGTAGTCACCGCTCTGCGTCAGGTCAGGAGTTGTCGCGGAAGGGGACATAACAATGATATTGGCGTCTTTGTATATTGGTAGGGCGGCTTTGGTCGCACCGGAGCAGACATGTCCCAAAATAACATGGACCCCTTCGGAAACCAGTTTTGTCGCGGTGTTGGTCGCAATTTCTGGTTTGCAGACATCATCTTCGGCCAGCACTTTGACCTGCATGCCGTTGAGACCACCATGTTCATTGATATCATTGACAACCAGCTCGGCTGCCTTTACTGTCGGTAATCCGTAGGATGCCAGATCGCCGCTGTGTGCACCGGGCACCCCTATGAGAATAGTATCTGTGGCTGAGGCAACGGTTGCAACTCCCGTTGCCAGGCCGACGGCAAAGAGTACAGGATATAATATTTTAGGCTTCATCACGTGATGTTTCTCCTTTTGTTGCTTTGGTTGATGAATGGGTGACAATGATTTAAGCATAGAATCTTCTTTACCCCATTCAATGAAACTTTGGTACTAAAATCGCTGTAGAGAAGAGAGAAAGAACTCTGGTTAACGGTGTTGGGCCACCTTTTCACCATATGGTTCACGAAATTTTCGTTTTATTTTAAAAAAATACATAAAAACCAAATCGATGTGATGTCAGTGGGCGGCCTTGGGTTGGGAAAAAACAGCCGCCAAAGGATACCCTGGACCACACCATCTCTGGAGAGTCATTCGAACAGAGATACCATGGGGTCATGAGACACCAAAAACAACCGAATAGGGTACTGTCTGAGCAGAGAATAAATCCAGGCTGTTTTTAAGGGCAATGTGTATGGATGCAAATACTTTTTATTTCACTCTGGGGAGACCCTTTGCTCCTCTCTACAGTAGCATGATGAGAGTGCGGGAAATCTGTTATCGCAGAGGTGTTTTCTCCATGTACCGCTGTCCCGTTCCGGTTGTCAGTATCGGCAATCTGACCATGGGAGGTACAGGAAAAACACCTTTGGTGGAGCATGTAGCGAGGCTGCTGCAAACCAGCGGGTGGCAACCGGCAGTGGTCAGTAGGGGGTATGGGGGCCAATCGAAGGCAAGGGTGAACCTGGTTTCCAACGGCCAAGAGATTCTGTTGCCAGCTGAAATGGCAGGGGACGAGCCTAGACTACTCGCAGATAAATTACCAGGCGTACCCGTCTTGACCGGGCCGGTTCGAAAACTTCCCATGCAAAAAGCGGTGGAGATGGGAGCAGACGCAGTGATCCTTGACGATGGATTCCAGCACCTAAGTGTGGCACGGGACATCAATATGGTTCTGTTCAATACCAATTTTCTTGCAGGCAATTCCAGGGTGTTTCCCGGTGGGCACCTCCGGGAGCCTGTTGCTGCCCTCCATAGGGCGACGGCCTTTGTCATGACCAATGTCCAGGCAAACAATCAGGAGCGTGCAAAAGGGTTCAAGGCCCTTTTAGAGGAGAGGTTTCCGGGTAAAGATGTCTTTTTCTCAGGATATACCCTGGTGGGGCTGGTTCATGCGAAAACTGGCGAAATCGTACAACCAGAAACTCTTCAGGGAAAACGATTTCTTGGGCTGTGCGGGATTGCCCGGCCAGAGGCCTTTGCGTCCTCTTTGACCGCAGCCGGGATCAAGGTCGCCCATACACTCAATTTTCGCGACCATGTGACTTACACCACTAGGATCATGAACAAGATAGAGCAGGCCTTGGCTCACTACCAACCAGAGGCACTTATCACCACTGAAAAAGACATGGTTAAGCTGCGAAATCTGCAGGTGTCTCCTCCTCTCTATGCGCTGCGCATGAGAGCAACCCCCGATACCACATTGGATTCGATGATAGTACAACATTTGGCGCAGGAAAGAGGGCTCTTGGAGCAATGACGGTAGAATACTCTTTTTTCTGCATTAAACTGTGTCGAATTTTCAACATTCATCAAGGTGCTCCTGGAATGTGTTTTTTTTGACACACCCCTCCCAGTAACTGAATCGCTTTGCGCAAAAGTTAGGCATTTCTTATTTTCTTGAATTGTCGTATAAAAAGTTGTACTTCGGAAGAAAATATACTCTTTTTTTTAATCTGGACAAAAAATTGCAAGGCATATAGCACTCTTGCATACATTTTAGATGGAAAAATACCACAGGGAAAAGAATATGGCCTTTCAGATAGAGCCTCATCAGTATACCTTAAAAAAAGCCGTAAGCTGTTGCGGCGTCGGTTTGCATACCGGACGTACTGTGAATTTAAGCATTAAGCCGGCAGCAGCCAACAGCGGTATCCGCTTTGTTCGTTCAGACCTTGTCGGCAAGCCTGTTATCCCTGCCCTTGCTGAACATGTTGTTGATACCAATCTGGCAACGACCTTGGGCAATGGGGAAATCAAAATTTCTACAACAGAGCACCTTATGGCAGCTTTGCGTGCCGTTGGGATTGATAATGCCGAGATCGATCTGGATTCCCATGAAGTCCCCATTATGGACGGTAGTGCGCAGCCTTTTTTGAAACTTCTAAAAAGAGGGGGGACAATAAAACAGCGTGCCTTGCGAAGAGTGTTACGTATTACCAAACCCCTGAGCTATGAAAAAGACGGCAAATCCATTCGAATTGAACCCTATGACGGCTTCAAGATCACGGGACGTATTCATTTTGAAAATGCGTTGATCAATGAGCAGACCTACACTATAGAGGTCACCCATGATCGCTTTGCCCGTGAAATCGCTGCAGCAAGGACCTTTGGGTTTGTCGAGCAGGTTGAATACCTGTGGCAGAACGATATGGCTTTGGGTGGAAATCTGGCCAACACCATCGCCATCCACTGGGACAGACATTCGGTCCTTAACGAAGACGGGCTGCGTTTTGATGACGAATTTGTTCGCCACAAAGTACTGGATGTTATAGGCGATATGGCTCTATTAGGTGGCCCTGTACTTGGTCATATCTTGGCGGATCGATCAGGCCATGGATTACACCTGGGCCTCATGGAAACTATTGCCCAAAATCCAGACAGTTGGGAATACGTTACATTTCAGAAAAGAGGCAACGGTGTATTCCGGCAAGTCGTCAATGGTACCAGAACGGCCGGATCATGCCTGCAGCCCTTTCTGGTTCCCAAGCCAGCGACTGTTGGCAGCAGACAACCTGCCTGCGTCGTCTGAAGCGCGTTGAAGTGGTCGTGACCAGTGCTGAGGCGCCGTACAAGAAGTGAGCACCTCCTTGTAGCTTTTCCTGGTGATCGATCATAGCTGTGGACAGTGCTGAAAGGAAGTGACAATCATATCGCTATGGTATATATCCTTGAATCTATCCCATATGGGCCTCCCGTTATTCAGGAAATCTAACGCGCCATAGACAATGTATTGATGAGTGAGTATATTGAAGCCGCCGGAATCTCCGGCGGTTTTTTTGTATCTTGAATATGTGAACGTGCCAAGAGGACACGTTGATGGAAACCACGAAACGTAGGTGCACTGTGATCAATAAAAAGAGTACCGTGGGATTAATAGGTGGCGGTCAGATGGCGGAAGCCCTTATCAAGGGCGTGCTGCAGGCAGATCTTTTCAGCAGTGAGCAGCTTACTGTGCTTGATCCAAGTGTTGAAAGAAAAGAGCATCTTGGCGCAACATACAACATAGGTACTGCCGATACCAGTGAAGAGTTAGCTGCCAAGTGTCGAGTTTTACTCCTGGCGGTCAAACCCCAAATATACCATCAAGTTCTCAGCAGGTATGCAGCCTGTTTCACGCCCCGCCATCTCCTCATCTCTATTATGGCCGGGATTCCCCTTTCGTCTCTGGAAAAGTGCCTGCCTGAGGAGAGCAGGATTATACGAGTGATGCCCAACACACCTTGCCTGGTGATGGCCGGAGCCAGCGCCTTCAGTTCCAATATGCATGTGCAAGATGATGATAAAGAACTATGCCGGCGTATCTTTTCAGCAGTTGGCTACTGCCTGGAGGTTTCTGAATCACAACTTGATGCCGTAACTGGATTAAGCGGCAGTGGACCAGGCTATGTTTTTTCTCTCATGGATGGCTTTATTGATGGGGGGGTTCTTGCCGGGCTGTCAAGACCTGTTGCCCAGCAGCTTGTTCTCCACACCTTTTACGGAGCTGCCAAACTGGCCCTGGAGAGTGGTGCCACCCCTGCAGACCTCAAAGCGCAGGTGACCTCTCCGGGTGGGACCACGATTCGTGGCATTCAGGTGCTGGAACAGCACGGTGTACGCGCGGCCTGTATGGAAAGTGTTCTGGCCGCAGCTGATCGATCAAAGGAGCTGGGAGCGTGAATATACGTTTGGCAGGCATTATCACCCGGCCTGGAAGTCCAGATGTCGAGCAGGTAGGACGACAACTCGTCCGCTGGTTTGCAGAGCGTGGCATTGAAGCCGGATTGAATACCATAACCCAGTTTATGGATATCCTGGTCGTGCTTGGTGGCGACGGTACCCTTTTACATGTTGCCAGGCAGGCCAGCTACAATGATATTCCTGTACTGGGAGTTAATCTCGGTAACCTCGGTTTCCTGACAGAAATTGCTGCAGAGGAAATGTATTATGCCCTGGAAACCGTTTTGGCGGGTGATTTCAGGATTGAAAAACGCATCATGCTTGCCGCAGCCGTTGTCCACGGGAATGATGGTCAAAAAAGCGCTCCTGTCTATGCTCTAAATGAAGTGGTCATTGTCAAAGACAGCACAGACCAGATAATTCGTTTACGCTGCTGGGCAGACCGCGAATATATTGCCACATATCGGGCCGACGGACTTATTATGGCTACGCCCACTGGTTCTACTGCCTATAACCTCTCTGCTGGTGGACCAATTGTTCATGGAGAGCTTGACACCATTGTCGTGACCCCTATTTGCCCTTTCATGCTTGAGTCGCGGCCTGTGTTGCTTGGTCCTGACAGCAGAATCACCACCCAACTGTTGGCCCCGGCAGGAGAGGTCAAGGTATTGGTTGATGGTGAGCAACAGTGGAAGATATCTGAACATGATTATCTTCTGGTTCAAAAGGCTGGCAAGCCACTCTGCCTTATTGCCTCGCCTCTAAAAAGTTATTTCACTATATTGCGGAAGAAACTGAATTGGGGAGGTATTGGTGCTGATGTCCCCCTTCCCGAACTGGTCTGCAGACACTGTTGATCCGGGCCAGATTGGCCTCTCTTGCTCATGAATATTGTGTGGAAATTGAACAGGTTCCGATTAGGGCGTATGTCCGGTAGGGGTTATTAGCTTATGTTCTACTGTAGTTGAAAAGCTTCAGGATAACGAGTTTCCCTTTAACCAGTTACTTCCGTTTCAACCAGTGACAGAGATAAAAATTGCCTAAATTCTTAAAAAGCTGGTCACCGTTAGCATTTTGCAGGGAGATGGTTTCATTTTTTGGGTAATCATCGCTTGGCAGCCCGATGATCGGACACTTTATCAAAATCCTCACGTGATTTTGCGTAGAGGTGGTGACGCATTTTGATGCGAAGATAGGTTTTGTTGGCGTTACGTTGTCTATTGCGCGAGGCCATGGTTTTCTTCTGTAACTGTTTGTTCTTACAAGAAAATTGTGCCATAAGGACACGCTTTTCCTGTTGAGAGGTTACTTTTTGAAGCCTATCTGCTACCGGTCAAGCAAACGCCGGGCAGTGGTAACCCAAACGTAAACGCAATCGGTTCCCACCACCTACAAGCCTCGCAGCCAGATAGATAAGCCCCTGAATCACAGTTTTCAAACGCCTTCTTTTTGCCTGATGACGGACCGCAGATGTATCACCGAGTAACCCAAGTTGCCCTATGTAACGTAAATTTGATAAGAGAAGAGGTCTTGGCAGCCTTCCTTAACGGGATTCGGGTTGCAATGGCATCATGAGCTGAATCCAGACGAACCAGCAATTTTTTCATTGTGAGAATTCTCGCTTTCTTCAGGACTCTCTCCATAAACGGAATGAAACCTTTCTGGCGATGCTGGTTACCTGGTCGCAGTTCTCCTTCGGGCCTGCTGAAGTGTGGGCTGTTGGCGAAAAAGCTCATCAGTTTGAGCTTCTTCCTCTTTTCTGGATTTGTCACTCTTGTCAAAGATATCGGCGGCACCTTTCGAGCATTTGCCGTTTCCAGTTGGAAATCATGGTAGGATGGACACCGAATCTGCTCGCGATCTGAGATATTGTTTCGTCGTTTTGAATGGCGGCTCAAGCAACCTTTGCCTTGAACTGTGGACGGTGTGTTTTGCGTTTTTTACCCATTGTCAGATCAAATCGTAACTAATTCAGGTAAACCTCATTGAGGATCATCAATGTGAAATCAATAAACAGAAAGGTCACAACCCGGCTCTCGGTGATGATATTCCATTTTGATCTGTAGGGCATAATATCTACCGGACATAGAACCTCATTTTTTCTTTCTCTGGATTTTGTATTTTTTCATTTTATATTGCAGTAGGCTTTTGGTAATCCCTAGTTGTTCCGCTGCCCGTGCCTGAATGTTGTGGGTTTCTTCAAGGGCTTGCCTGACCATTTTTTCCTCAATACCGTTTAGGATCTCTGCCAGGCTGAGATTTTCTGGGATAAATTGTTTCAGGTCCAGACCGCTGCTCCACTCCTGGCCAGAATGAAAAACGCCTGAATCGGGCTGGACATCCCCTGGTTCGATGCGATTTTTATTGCAGAGGATCGCTGCCCGTTCAATGGTGTTTTCAAGCTCCCTGACATTCCCTTCCCATGGCAGGGTCACTAAAAGCCGTAAAGCTTCAGGTGCAATATCGAGTTCCTTACCCAGGTTCCGACCGTTTTTTCTTATAAAATGGGTAACCAGGGCAGGGATGTCATCAACCCGCTCGCGTAGGGGTACAAGTGGAATATGAATGACATTGAGGCGATAATAGAGGTCTTCTCGAAAGGCCCCTTTATCCACTTCGTCTTTGAGATCTTTGTTGGTCGCTGCCAGTATACGGACATCTATCTTTTGGGTCACAGTGCCTCCAACCCGTTCAAATGCCCGTTCCTGCAATACCCGCAAGAGTTTAGCCTGAAGAGAGACCGGCATCTCACCAATTTCATCAAGAAACAGGGTCCCGGTATCCGCAAGCTCAAAACGGCCTTTTCGCATGGCCACTGCATCTGTGAAAGCCCCCTTCTCGTGGCCAAACAATTCGCTTTCCAGGAGGTGCTCGGAAAGAGCGGCACAATTCACCGAAATAAAGGGAGCATTTTTTCGAGGACTAAGATTGTGGATAGCTTTTGCAACCAGCTCTTTGCCTGTTCCAGACTCACCAGTGACCAGCACCGATGAGGCCGTCGGTGCTACCTTTTCAATAAGCTGGTATACTGCCTGCATTGCAGGGTTTTTACCGATCATGCCTCCAAATCCAGACCTGGGGGTGACGGCATCCCGCAGCCGCCGTATTTCCCGAAAAAGTCCATAATGCTCGATGGCTTTACTGACACTGGCCAACAGCTGTTCATTGGAGAACGGTTTTGCCAGATAGGTAAAAGCCCCGAGTTTCATGGCTTCCACCGCCTTTTCAACCTCGGCAAAGGCCGTGATGAGAATAACGGGTAAATCCCGATTAAAGTCTTTGATCTTTGCCAGCAGCTCTATGCCGTCCATGCCGGGCATTTTCATGTCTGAAATAACCACGTCTATGTCTGTATCACGCACAATAGGCAGGCCAGCAACACCACTGTCGGCCGTAAAAACCTCATATCCTTCATCGCGGAGTATTTCCGAGAGGACAATCTGGTAGTTAGGTTCGTCATCGACAACAAGTATGGTATACATGGGATCCTTTTTGGGATTGTACAATTTTCTCTTCAATAGAGCTGTATAATGCATAAGCAGGACAGAAAGTATGATTTTGTCCTGCCATCATTCGATATGGACGCGTATCTCCATGATAATCACTGCCACCGGTTATGACGAGGTCTAATTCGCGGCAGAGTCGCAGAAGCTTTTTTTTAAGCTTTTTCGAGTGCGAAGGGTAATACACTTCCAGACCGTCCAAACCACGAAGCTTGAGTTGCCTGATCAAGCCTGGTAAGGTCGTTCCCTGGGCATCCAGTTGTCCAGGATGGGCAAGAACGGCTATGCCGCCCATCTTGTGTATCATGGCAATGGTCTCTATGGCAGAGTACGAAAATCGTTTATGCCAGGCAACTTTCCCCTTGCCCAGATAATGGTGGAATGCAGATTCCACAGAAGAAACAACCCCCTTATGTACCAGTACCTGTGCAATATGCGGTCTACCGGCCATGCCTTGGGCAGAGAAGGCGTCCACTTCCTCCATGGTGATATCGATACCAATGTTTTGCAGGGAATGGAGTATTTTTGTATTTCGTTTTTCTCGACCGGCCTGTATTCTTACAAGCCAATCTTGCAAGTCCGTGCTTCGATAATTGAACCCATACCCTAAAATATGAATACTTTTTTGTTCATGACAGGCGGTGACTTCAAGGCCTGCTATGATATGCACTCCCACCTCGGCGCCATGCAGCATAATTTCGGCCTGTCCTTCTACTGTATCGTGATCCGTTAAAGAAAGAACCCGTATCCCCCTGCGTATAGCCAAGTGAACAAGTTCCTTGGGGGTCAGACTGCCATCGGAATATTTGGAATGGGTGTGTAGGTCTATGCACATGTTTTCAGCGTATTTTAGGAAGCATGCCATGCAGAAATCAGTCTCAAAGGTACTCATGCCCACCCTTTTGTGCAACAATCAAATGATCTGTGACAAACATGGCTTGTCATTTAAGATTAATTCTTTAAAGTATTTGTAAAAACACCACTGGAGTAATCGGTCCATGCCTGAAAATACATATCGAATAGACGAGCATCTGATAGTGGATGAACCATATTATCTGCCACTTTCCAATGAGGTGGAAATCGCTGAAGCTGCCTATGCTAACGGCCTGCCCTTATTGCTGAAAGGTCCCACAGGTTGTGGGAAAACACGATTTATGCAGTTTCTAGCATGGAAAGTACAGCGTCCTCTTATAACCGTTTCCTGCCATGACGATCTCTCAACCAGTGACCTGGTCGGACGTTACCTGATCCAATCGGGAGAAGCGGTCTGGAACGATGGCCCTTTGACACTGGCTGTCCGCAAAGGTGCTCTGTGTTATTTGGATGAAATTGTTGAGGCAAGAAAGGATACAACTGTCGTTATTCATCCCTTGGCCGACGACCGAAGAGAATTGCCGGTGGAGAAAAAGGGTGAACTGCTGACGGCACCGGATGATTTCATGTTGGCGGTCTCTTACAACCCAGGCTATCAGAGTATCCTTAAGGATCTCAAGCCTTCAACAAGACAGCGGTTTGTCGCTCTTTCCTTTGATTACCCCGACGCGGAGCAGGAAACCCGTATTGTTCAAACGGAGGGCGCCCTTGATAAACAGCTGGCCGCATCTCTGGTTAAACTGGCCCGCATGACACGCGGCCTGAAGGATTCGGGATTGCCGGAAGGGGCAAGTACAAGGCTCTTGATTCAGGCAGGTAAGCTTATGCACAGCGGTATAGCGGTTCAGGATGCGTGCAGAGTGGCCATCTCGGAACCGTTGACAGATGATCCCGAATTACGGGCTGCATTGGAGGAAATGGTGAGCTCCTTATTCTGAGCCAATGCAGATGGAAACGCTGACAGAAAGGTTTTATCAACTCGTTGCTCCCAGTATGCCCAATGAATGGGATGTTGAGGATGCCCTGGCGTCGCTTGCCCATGTTAAGCAGGCAGATAGGGAGATCATTTTCGGGCAGGTCCCGGTGGTCTGGTCGGTTTCTCACGCCCTGTGCTTCACCTACCTGAGTTATTCCCATGATATTGTAACCCATGTTTCACCGGACAATATGTCTGTCTGGATCAGCTCCCTGCTTGATCGTTATGAGGGCGGGGGATTGGTTTCGGCCCGTAGTTTTATTGATGAAGTCAAAACGTTCACCCCATTACTGGAAGGATATGGAGGCTTGACTCTCGAAGAAGCAGCTAAAACCTTGCAACCCTATGTAACCGGGCTGCATGGCCGTGAGCTGCCACTTGTTTCCAGTCGAAAAGTCTATACAGATACTGCCTCCATCTTTCTGCCAAGGGAAGTGCAGCTGCGCTCCTCCAGAGACGAAGCATTTCTGCTGTACAAATTCATAGTCTCCTATCAATGGGCATCCATAGCTTTGGGTTCCCTGGCAGTACGTGGTGCCATCAAAGAATATGATGATCATCCGTTGGCGGTGTTCTTCCAAAAATTTGACCACCCAGAGCGTATCAAGGCCTTGTACCTTTTTTTTGAGAGTGTGCGCATTGAGCATTTTTTACATAAGGAGCTGCCGGGGCTGATGTCACGGGTTACTCCTTTGCTACCTGCTTTTTATGAGGGTGACGAACAGGGTACAACTCTGCTTGGACAGATCCAAAGAGATCTGTTTTTGAACAAGGGAACAGTACCCAAATTTTTGATGCAACAGAGCATAGACGGTTTGAGTGACATGATTCGTAAGTGCAGGTCCAGGGAAGGCTGTCAGGAGATGAGCCTTCGGCTGAGCGCAAAGGCATATGAACAGATACCTCCTGCAATGGCACAACAATACCTGTTCAGGCCGCCTGTTTTTCAAGGTGAGTTGGACTTGCCGAAAGTCGTGAAGGTGCTCGCGCATAGAAAAGCGGTGCGCAGACAGCGTTTCATTGAAGCTCTTACCAAGATATTCCTTGATGAGGACACCATGCCTGTCAAGGAGAAAAATACGTCTGCTGAAAAGAAGGGCAGAGATGCGGGCGCAAATGAGGCAGATCAGGCTATGGTTATCTTTCAGCAGGATGGCAACCAGGAGGATGATGAACAGAACAGACCTGTCACCCATATTGTCATTGATAACGAGCAGATGGCTTTATCGGAAGAGTTATCAGCCTTGACTCGTGAAATTCTAGACGACATCGGATACCTCCCAGCGGAATATGTTTCCAGCGCCGTGGGGGAGGCAGGGGGGATGAGCAAAGCACCTTCAATCGGACCGGAGGACAGCCACAAGCAAAGACAGGACCGCATAGTGTATGACGAATGGGATTATCGCCGGAAAGGGTATCGGAAAAACTGGTGTGTCCTAACAGAAAAAGAGATTCCACCTGTCGCCTCAACTTTTATCAGGGATACTTTGGAAAAATATCAGGGCCACATTCACAGGTTACGCTCCCAATTTGAACAACTGCAGACCGTGGAACGCTTTGTCCGAAGACAACGAGCAGGAGATGATATTGATTTTGATGCCTTGGTGGAAGCCATAGCCGACAGGCGTGCAGGATACCCGCCCTCGGACAAAGTTTTTATTCGCCTGCTGCGTGATGAGCGTGATATTGCAGCCTGTTTTTTGGTAGACATGTCCAACTCTACCGAAGGTTGGGTCGGGAGGGCAATAAAGGAAGCTCTGGTCCTTATCTGTGAGGCCATGGAAATGCTGGATGACCGGTATGCCATTTATGGCTTTTCAGGCATGCGTCGACTCCGGTGCGAAATGTATCAGGTCAAGAGTATCAATGAAGCCTATACAGAGCAGGTGAGGCAGCGTATAGCTGCAATTGATCCCAGGGAATATACGCGGATGGCTCCTGCCATACGCCATAGTACGGTCATGCTGTCCCGAATTGAAGCCAGACTCAAGCTTATGGTTATGTTGACAGATGGGAAACCGGAAGACTATGATGATTATAAGGGGGAATATGCCATAGAGGATACGCGGCATGCCTTGTTGGAAGCAAAGGCTGTCGGCATACATCCCTTCTGTATTACCATAGACCGACACGCCCATGAGTATATGGAGCATATGTGCGGAGCAAACAATTATATTTTTGTAAACGATATAAAACGTCTGCCAGCATTGATGCCGGAAATGTATCGCTGTCTCACCTCCTGATTTTTTGGAGTTGCGAGTGGGGGAGGCGCCCTGATAGAGGTAGCACGCCCCGGCTTTTCTCATGATATTTAGGTGTGTTCATCTTTACAGATGCAGGAGTAGGTTGTGCCTATGCGAATAATACAGCTCATGATACTGGCTTTCTGGTTTTTTTGCTGCCTTGGCCATGTGTATTCTGTCGGAGCAGAATCCATACATGAACAGGCGCTCCGGTGTAAGATTCAGGCTTACAAGCACTATAAGGGGATAGGCAAACCTGTACATTATGCCAAGGCTTATCGGCTGTATCTGCAGGCAGCGGAATTAGGTGATGCCGAGGCGCAACATATTGTCGGTGGCATGCTGTATAAAGGACTCGGAACCGATCCCAATAACCGGATGGCCTTTAAATGGCTCCTAAAAGCAGCCAAACAGGGGCAGAAATCACCGGAATCCATGCGTATACTCGGAGGGATGTATCTTAGAGGTGTAGGGGTTCCTCAAAATTATAAGGAAGCGATAAAGTGGCTGTCATTGGCAGCCGAAACCGGTGAGCTACAGGCCTTAAATGATCTCGCTTATATTTATTACCATGGTCTGACTGGAGAAAGAGATTTCAAGAAAGCTCTTAAACTGTATACGAAAGGGGCAATGCGTGGGGATAACAAGGCTATGTACAATGTCGGTTTAATGCATGCTACAGGTACCGGAACCCCTGTGGATAAAGCCACGGGATATGCATGGTACACCCTGGCTGCCAGCCGAGGTAATACCACCGCCCGGTCTGCTCGCGATGCGTTGACTGCGGCAATGAGTTGGGAAAACCTGAATAGAGCACAGGCTCTTGCAGTGGATTTCTACCATAGGCTTGAACAGGTGGAAGAGAGTGCTGCCCAGCCCTCAACGCAATAAAAGTTGTACCTGGATCTTGTTATCACCTATCCAGATACAGGCTATTCTTCATTAAATAGCAGAGAAATCATCAGAAATTCGGGCGAGTATGTTTGAAGAAGCTAACCTGTTGAAAAGCTCCATCATCTCTTCACAGGTCCCGCATTGATACATTTCTTTTCGAAGAGCCCCCGCTCCATGGAGTTCTGAAAAGAATCGGGAGGCGTGATTCTTGACCCGAAAAAGCATTTTCTGCGTCGGAATATGTTGGCGGGCAAGTTCCATATATCGAAACAGGGCTTCCAGGCGCGCACAAAGATTGTCTGGACGTCCCTGTTCAGAAAAAACCCAGGGGTTACCCAGAGCACCACGACCTATCATTATCCCGTCACAGCCCGACTCCTGCTTTCTCCGCATACCCTGCTGATAGCTTTGTATATCACCGTTACCAATAACAGGAATGGTGACGGCCTTTTTAACCTGGGCGATGGTATTCCAGTCTGCCAGGCCTGAAAATCCCATGGACCAGGTTCGACCATGGACAGTAATGGCAGCAGCGCCTGCTTCCTGCGCCATACAGGCAAATTCGACAGCGTTTATCTGGTCATGGGTCCATCCTAAACGGATTTTGACGGTTACAGGCAGGTTCGTATTGGAGCAAACAGCCTGAATAATCTCTCTGGCCAATTCTGGATTCTTCATGAGTGCGGAACCAGAGCCTCGCTTGGTTACTTTGCGAACAGGACAGCCCATGTTGATGTCGAGCAGGTCGGCCGAATATTGCGAGGCAATGGCTGCTGCTTTTCCCATTACCTCGGGTTCGGAGCCGAAAAGCTGAATCCCGAAGGGACGTTCTTTGGGATGGCTTTCCAGAAGAACCAGGGTGTTTTTCTGTCCATAGGTAAGGCCATGGCAACTGACCATTTCGGAAAAAACAAGACCTGCGCCGTATTCGCGGCATAACAGACGGAATGCGAGATCTGTGTACCCGGCCAGCGGTGCGAGCACGAAAGATGAATCAAGGCGCAGGGAACCGATATGCAGTGTTGAGGTATTCATGACGGATATCCAGTTCCGTCGTGGACTGCAGCCTGAATAAGGTCATTGGCCGTTGCAGATCGCTTGCGGTAGGTCATTACATTTTCACTTCCATCTAGCCCTGATATCTCCTGAACATATTGACTCATTTGGAAAAAGAGACCAAAAGAGATGTATGTGCCGCCTGTGAGCGGTCTCACATTTCGACAAACTTTCACCCAAGGTCAGCCCAGGCGGTACTTTCTTCGGCAGTATTTTGGTAACACATATACCCAAATAAAATGAGGTACTAAAAACTCCCGAACCTGGCACCACCTGAGTTGATGAGAAATCCAAGCTAAATCTGCAAAAAAGATGGGTACGACGAATGCAACCACTGTGAATGGAGAGAGGAGTGATCCGGGCAAGCCTGGGGTTTGAAGAACTGTGGGCTCAGGAGATATGAATCCGGTCGCAACTCATTGCTGTACAGCAGGCATCTCTTTTTCCTTTTCTCTCTCCAAGTTTCTTAGTCGTTTCAGGGTACCCATATAAATACTTTCGGCAAGATCGTTGACTATTTTATCAAGCGCTTCATCTTCGGCAGCTGCGTTGATGGTTGATGCGGAATACCCTTCAGTCCAGATTTCACGAGGTTTTTCCCAGAGGATTTTTCCTGACTTGATATCCTTGAGCACGTATCGCACCCCGAGTTTTATATTAATATCTTTCGCCGATGAGTTACTGTCCCAGGCTATACTGGGCAGATCAATGGAGATGATTTCGCCTGCCAGGATCAGGTCTGCATTCTCTCTTGTTTTGGTCAGGTTGATTGATTCAGCTTTTTTGAACCAGCGGGAAACTTCCTGGTATATCTGGGAATTCAAGCCGAGTTTGTTGGTTCGGTTTTGCCAGGTCGGCATATATATGCTGCGCTCTGATCCTTTGTAGACGTGTGGAAAGTAGTACGTGCTGCAACTGGTCAAGCAGAATGCTAGCAGTATACAGAGTGCGACCTGATATCGATTGATAAACACGCTTTTCCTCCTTATTAAGATTCTGGCCGGGTTAGGGTACGGTCACTCGGGTTTCCCATGACTATTTTGTCGAAATGTGAGCCTGCTCACGGGCAGCACATCCATCTGTTTTTGTATATTTTTTCTTAAACAAGACAAAATATTCATGAGATATCCAGAGTACATCCTCTCCAATTAACCAACAATGTTAACAAGTTTCTTTTGAACCACAATAATTTTTTTAGGGGTACGCTCTCCAAGAAAGGAGCGTACCCGTTGGTTTGCAAGCGCCTGTTCTTGCAAATCACTGTCACTGATGTCCGCTGGGACCTGTATTTTTGCCCTGACCTTGCCGTTGACCTGGACAACGATAGTTAATTCCTCTTCCTTGGCTGCTGCTTGGTTACAGTTAGGCCATACGACATGATGCAGCGCCTGCGGGTGGCCAGTTATCTCCCAGAGTTCTTCACAAAAATGGGGAACCATTGGGAAAAGCAGAATTATTACGGTTTCCAGGGATTCCCGCACCACCCCTGAATGGAGGTCGTCTGTTTCCTCCTTGAGAAAGCCGGAAACCTGGTTCACCAACTCCATAACAGCGGAGATAGCGGTATTGAAATGGAAATTGGTTTCTATACTGTGGGTTACGCGGGCAATGGTCTGATGGGTTTTGCGGTACAGTTGTCTGGACGCATCATCTAAGCTGTTCATCTCAATGGGAGAATGATCAGTAAAACAACTTTTCTGTTGAAGCACCAGTCGATAAACCCGGTTCAAAAAACGCGACGCACCTTCAACACCTTGCGGATTCCATTCGAGATCTCGTTCGGGGGGCGCGGCAAAGAGCGAAAAGAGGCGAACAGTATCTGATCCAAACTGGCTGATCAATTCATTAGGGTCCACCACATTGCCCTTGGACTTGGACATCTTGGCGCCGTCTTTTATGACCATTCCCTGAGTGAGCAGGTTGGTAAAGGGTTCATCAACGGTACAATACCCAAAATCGCGCAGCACCTTGGTAAAGAAGCGGGCATAGAGCAAGTGCAGGATGGCGTGCTCGACACCTCCTATATATTGGTCGACGGGCATCCAATACCGGACAGCTTCAGGGTCTATTGGCCCCTCCTGGTAACCGGGGTTTGTGTAACGGATAAAATACCAGGACGATTCGACAAAAGTATCCATAGTGTCTGTCTCACGCACTGCTGATCCTCCACATGCAGGACAGGTAGTGGCGGAGAACTCCACTTGTTGGTGCAGGGGGGAGTGATTACCGTTCTCTGACTCTGTGCCGGGCAGCAGGACGGGCAGGTCGCTCTCTGGAACCGGCACCATACCGCAGGTCTCGCAATGGATGATGGGAATCGGGGTTCCCCAGTAGCGTTGCCTGGAAATACCCCAATCACGAAGGCGGTATGTAATATGAGGGCGTCCAAAACCTTGTTGTTTGGCAAAAGCAATGATTTCTTGCTTGGCCTGCTCAGAGTCTGCTCCGGTAAAGTCTCCTGAGTTGACAAGGACCCCAGGTTCCATTGCGGCTTCTTCCATGGTTGCAGGGTCAAGCACTTCGCCTTTCGGTTGGACAACAACCTTGACAGGCAGGGAATATTTTTTTGCAAATTCTAAATCACGCTGGTCATGGGCCGGGACAGCCATAACCGCCCCAGTTCCGTACTCCATGAGGACAAAGTTGGCGACATAGATAGGGACCTGTTCGCCGGTAAAAGGGTTGATGCAGTACCTGCCGGTAAAAACACCATGTTTTTCGGGCTCCTGGTCAACGCTGGTTCTCTGTTTTTCTAGAATGGTGTGTTCAACAAAGGTCCTCACCTCCTGTTCACAGTCAGTGCCCTTGATAAGCTTGGGAACCAGGGGGTGCTCAGCGGCAAGGGACAGAAAGGTGACGCCATAAATGGTGTCAGGTCTGGTGGTGAATATGGATATGGTTTCATCCATGCCTGCTACCGGGAAGTCGCAGGCAAGCCCGGTTGATTTACCGATCCAGTTTTTCTGCATGGTGATGACCTTTTCCGGCCATCCCTTGAGTCGCTCCAAATCAGCCAGCAGTTCGTCTGCATACTCAGTTATTTTGAAAAACCAGCCATGCATGGTTTTAGGAAACACTGGATGGTCACAACGCCAACACTTTCCTTCTATGACCTGTTCTCTGGCCAATACTGTCTGACAGTCATTGCACCAGTTCACCGTGGTTTCCTTGCGGTAGATCAGGCCTTTTTTGAGCATTTTTAAAAAAAAGAGCTGCTCCCATTTGTAATATTTGGGATTGCAGGTAGCCAACTCTCGCTCCCAGTCATAACTGAACCCCATAGCTTGAAGCTGGTCCCGCATATAATCAATATTGGCATAGGTCCAGTTCGCAGGATGGATACCATGCTCCAGAGCGGCATTCTCTGCTGGAAGGCCAAATGCATCCCAGCCCATGGGGTGGAGCACATTGTATCCCTGTAGACGTTTATAGCGGGCTATGACGTCACCGATGGTGTAGTTACGCACGTGGCCCATATGGATACGCCCGGAGGGGTAGGGGAACATCTCAAGAAGGTAATACTTCTCACGATTGTCCTTGTGATCAGTTGCATAGGAGCTGTTCTTTTCCCAACGGTGCTGCCATTTTTTTTCAATGGCCTGAAAATCATATTTTTCTTGCGTACCCATGGATCTATGTGCTGTGAAATTGGTTTAATATACTGTAACAAGTCTATTGCTGCTGGAATTGCTGCGGTGGCGGAGTAAGGTTGGTATATGTTTCAAAGGTTGTATATTGTCCAAGAAAGGTCAGTTTAATGGTGCCTGTTGGCCCGTTACGCTGCTTACCGACAATCAATTCGGCAAGTCCCTTGTTGGGATTATCGACTCCCTTGTTGTATACCTCATCGCGGTAAATGAACATGATGACGTCAGCGTCCTGCTCAATGGCTCCTGATTCCCGCAGGTCCGAGAGCTGGGGGCGCTTATCGATTCTGCTTTCCAGGCTTCGGTTGAGCTGGGAAAGGGCGACAACAGGGACATCTAGCTCCTTGGCCATAGCTTTCAGTGAACGCGAAATATCGGAGATTTCCTGAACTCGGCTCTCAATACCACTCTTGCCCTGCATAAGCTGCAGGTAATCAACAACGACCATGCCGATATCGTGCTCCGATTTGAGTCGCCGTGCCTTGGCTCGCATCTCTAAAATAGTCAAACCTGCTGTGTCGTCAATGTATATTTGGGCTTCCGTCAGCATGCCAGTAGCCCTGGTCAGCTTGGGCCAGTCTGTATCAAGAAGTCGTCCTGTCCGCATACGCTGAGAATCGACCCGCCCTATGGAGCAGAGCATGCGTAAGGCAAGGGACTCCATGGACATTTCCAGTGAAAACACGGCAACAGGTATTTTTTCAACCAAGGCTGCATGCTGCACCATGTTGAGTGCCAATGCCGTCTTCCCCATGGAGGGACGGGCAGCAAGAACCACCATATCCGAGCGTTGCAGCCCGGCAGTCATACGATCAAGTTCCTCATATCCTGTAGGGACACCGGTTATGTGCTCTTGCCGGTTAAATAACTTGGTGATCCGATCAAAGGTCTTGGGAACGATGGAGGACATGGGTTGAAACCCCTGGCCATTTTTCGATTGAGCTATTTCAAAAATGGTCTGTTCCGCTTCGTCCACCAGGGTATCGATGTCATCCTGGGCATCATAACAGCGGGCAGCGACTTCAGAGGCACTCTTGATCAACCTGCGCAACACTGATTTTTTTCTGATAATCTGTGCATGGTGTACCAGGGTCCCTGAAAAAGGAATAATATCCGTTAGTGAAGCCAAGTAACCGGCACCACCGATTTCCTCAAGTTTGTTCCTTTCATTGAGAAGATTGGTTACTGTGATGAGATCATGGGGCTCTCTCTTTTCAAAGAGATGGATCATGACGGAAAAGATAGTTTGATGCGCCTGACGATAGAAATCGCCTGGTTCAATAATTTCGACAATCTTCAGTAGCGTTCTGTCCTGCAACAGCACTGTTCCAAGGACAGCTTGTTCGGCCTCAATATTTTGTGGCGGCAGCATACGAGGTGCAGCAGAGTGTTCGGGGACGCCGACGTATTGCATAGATAGGGCTCAAGGTACTGGGAGTATGATACAACCCGGACAAAGAAAAACAACGTACATACTATACTCGGTTGCCCTGTTTATGCACGTTGAAAATACAAGTGCCTTTTCTCATGGAGAAAAGGCACTTGATGCATCCCAATATGGGAGGGACAAACAGTGTGTCGGAACGTTCCAGTGCCGACAGGTCTCTTGTCAGGATACTGGGGTTTCAACCTGCTCGGGAACGACCTGCACGCTGATGTCCGTAGTAGCCTGATAGCCTATTTTTATAGCCACTGTGTATTCACCTATGGCTTTCAGCGACGTTTTGAGCAAGATGGCCTTCTTGTCAATGGACACTCCTTCCTTTTCGAGAGCTTCTGCGATCTCAGCACTGGTGACAGAACCAAACAGGCGGCTTTCATCGCCGACCCGTTTTTTGATAACCAGCACTTTCCCAGAGAGTCTTGCAGCCATTTGCTCTGTTTCTTTTTTCTGTTTTTCAAGACGGGCTGCGATAGCCTGCTTTTCAAGTTCGAGTTGTGCCAGGTTTTCTTCGGTTACCAGGTTGGCCTTTCTCTGGGGGATAAGATAATTGCGAGCATATCCAGGCTTGACTTTGACAATCTCTCCTTCCTGGCCAAGATTATCAATAGTTTCGTTTAATATGATTTCCATGGATGAAGTCCTCTCTATCTAAAACTGGGTGTTTCCGGAGTAGGGCAGCAGGGCAAGCTGACGAGCTCTTTTAACGGCTTCAGTCAACTGGCGTTGATGGCTTGCACAGGTGCCATAGATTCTTCTTGGGATAATTTTGCCCCGCTCGGTGAGAAAGGTTTTCAAGGTTTTGGGATCTTTATAATCAATTGTGACTTCTTTGTCCGTGCAGAATCGACAAACACGGCGTCTGGAAAAAACTTTTCTTGGCTGTGCCATATGATAACTCCTTACTTTAGTACCTGTTCCGGTTTCTAATGGCTACTCTTTGGTGGATGACTCTTCGCCCTGATTACCGGTTTCGTTATCAGTTATTTCTTCTGAGGATTCCTGCTCGGCGGCTTTGGCCGCAGCCTCTTGGGCAAGTTTTTCTTTCTCAAGGACGACGGCTGCTTCATCCATGTTATCATTGAGTTTGACGGTCAGAAAGCGAAGCAGGCGATCGTCAATCCGGAAAATTCGTTCAAGTTCCTTGATTATGGTACCGGGTGCGGTATAGTTTACATACACGTAATATCCCTGCCCTTCCTTCTTGATTTCGTAGGCGAGTTTTTTCAATCCCCAACGCTCCAGTGAGAGAATTTCTCCTCCTTCGTTGGTTATGAGAGCGTTGGTCCGCTCAATGATTTCATTGAACTGGGCTTCGCCGAGATTTGGGCGCAGAATATATATCGTCTCGTAATGACGCATGATTCCTCCTCTTGGTCAATAAGGCCCTCGCTTCTAATCCCTATGATGAGAGCGAGAAGGTTGTGGTTGAATCGCGCACTTTTACATGAGCGTGGTTGTTAAGTCAAGAAGAAATGTTCATCAGTATCTCTGAAGTTTTGACGATTGCTTTTCATCTTTTTTGATTGACTCCCATTGGTTGCGAAGCTCTTCCTCGCTTCCGCAAGGTTGGCCGTCAAATACATGCGGGTGTCGACGGATCATTTTTTCGTTGACCTGTTTTAAGGGCAAATGGGGGCGAAAATCATTTTTCTCAGCATATAGGATGGAAAGCATGCCGAGGATGAAATACAAATCACCTATTTCTTCGCAGACATGTGCCGGGTCATCCTCCTCTATGGCTTCAGCCAGTTCACGGCATTCTTCAAGGAGATACTGTTTAAGCGATTGCGGTGTTTGTTTTTTGTCCCAAGGACACCCCTGTTGTCCCCTCAGTCTTCGTATAGTAGCAAGCAGTTTTGACAGTTCGTCGTCAATAATCATTGCAAGTGCTCTGTTGGATCACAGCCGTTGGCTGCCCATGGGGGAGATGAATAGCACGGTAAATGCAGAAAAGAGTCTAAAACACCAAGGCTAGTCGTCTAAGATACGCAAAGCCTTTTGGATGCGTTGGGCCGGATCAAGATTTTCGGTGTTGAGAATATCCCGAACATGTTCAATCTGTATTTGTAGATCGCCACAGGTTATTTCAAGATCTTGGATAGTGGAAGAGGCTGCATGTTCGGTGACATCCATTGCCTCACGCAGATCACCTGCGTTTTTGATCAATGCTTTAACATCCTGTATTTTATCCAGTCGTAAAAACAATTCGTCAAAATTAACTGGCTTCTCAAGATAATCCACGGCACCTTTTTTCATGGCATCGACGGCAGTGTCGATGGACGAGTGGGCAGTGATCACGATTACCTCTATGCGTCTGCTTCTTTCCTTTGTTATTTTGAGCAGTTCCAGCCCTCCTATGTCACCGGGCATGACTAAATCTGTTATGACGACATCAAAACTCGTACCGTCCAACAGCCGGGCAGCGTGAACGCCATCTTCAGCCACCGTGACATCATACCCTTCTTTTTGCAGCCTTTTTTCAAAGAGTTTTCTAATGATTGGATCATCATCAGCCACTAGAATTTTCATCTCTCTCATGTCCAGTCCTCCTGCATCGAGTGTTGAGCAGGCTGAGTCATTATGCAATCCACTAACCGGGTTATTTAAATTGATAATAAAGTGATCGTAGGTGTCTTTTGGGTACAAATTTGGGACAAACTCCGGTTAAGGATTCCGTTGACCCGATGATCAAATAGCCATCCTGTTCCAGAGTATCGGCCAATTTGTTAAAGAGTTTTTTTCTATCGTCGAATGTAAAATAAATGGCCACATTTCTACACAGAATAATATCGAATTTCCCCATGCCTGTAAGAGGGCGCATCAGGTTACGTTTTTGAAAGCTTGCCATGGCCCGGAGATCATCCTTGATTTTCCAACTATTCCCCGACATAGTGAAATACTTGCCCAGCTTATCCTTGCTCAAGCCTCTTTCAATTTCGAACTTATTGTACTTGCCCATGCTGGCTTGCGCTATGGCAGCATCAGAGATGTCTGTGCCTAGTAATTTGATGGAATATCTCGAAAAATTACCCAGAAGTTCTTTTAAGACAATGGCAACTGAATAGACCTCCTGACCTGTGGAACAGGCTGCGCTCCAGATACGGAGATTGGTTTTCAGTGAGGGGACTCCAGGTGTTCGCTTGTCAATCAATTCAGGTATAATTTTGTTACGCAGCAATTCAAAAGGACCGGTGTCTCGGAAGAACAAAGTCTCATTGGTTGAAATGGCATCAATAATGCTTTGTTCTATTTTTCGGCTCGCATCAGCTTGTGCTTTTCTTTGCAGCTCCTGATAACTGTTGCAGTTTTGTTTGTCAACAAGACTGCTCAATCGCGTTTCAAGAAGGTACTTCTTGCTCGCGTCAAGATGAATACCCGATATATCGTAGATATATCGGGTAATAGTCTTTAGCTCTTCCGGCTTGATTGTAAGCATCTGACTTGTGGTTGTCTAAGACGTTCACGGATGTTGCGGGCAATAAGGCCTGCGTAAAGAGTAACATGTCTGTGAGTAGAGCCTTTCATTATTGCATATACCCTATCGCACCGATTTGACAATGGCATCTGCTATTTTTCCCAGAGAAACCACCTCGTCTAGCAGTCCCCGTTCAGCAGGTGCTTTGGGCATGCCGTACACTACAGATGTTGCCTCATCCTGACCAATAATATAGGCTCCTTTTTGGCGGAGAATTTCTAATCCCTTGGTTCCGTCAGAACCCATACCTGTCATGATAACCGCCGTGGTTCTCCCGAGATAGTAATCTCCCACGGACCGGAAAAGATAATCGGCTGAAGGTTTACACGAATTTTCCGGGGGATCATCGGTTATCCGAATCAATCGATGTATACCATCTTGGGCCGCAATTATCTTCATCTGCTTACCTCCCGGAGCTATATACGCTGTATTTGGCAGAATTGGCTCCCGATCCTCGGCTTCTTTTACCTCTAAAGCGCACTTTTGGTTCAGGCTGGTGGCAAGAGATTTCGTAAACACCGGCGGCATATGTTGAACAATGAGAATGGGAATACCAATATTGCCCGGAAGTGCAGGCATCACTTCGGCCAGAGCATTTGGACCGCCTGTTGAGATCCCAATGGTGACAATCTCTGACTTCACTGCCCGGTATGTCCGGGGAGTTTGTCGCGTTCTGGCCCAATCATGTGTGTCGACACCGGTGTTGACCGATTGCCTTTTTCCATCGGTGATAGTTCTTTGAAGCGGGTTTCTGTGAACTGGTGGAGAAGAGCGTATTGAGGCTACCGAAGTGCGATCTTTTTGAAAAGCTCGAACAAGTGGCGTCAGATTTTCACGCAGATAGTCTTTGCTTGCTGCGATGTTGGCTGTATTGGGTTTCAGAATGAAGTCGAACGCCCCGAGTTCCAAAGCTTTCATGGTCATATCGCCTCCTTCTGATGTTAAGGTGGACACCATGATAGCTGAGATGTGAGGAGCACTCTTTTGTAGATACTGCAATACTTCTAGGCCGTTCACCTGAGGCATTTCAATATCAAGGGTTAACAGATCAGGTTGAAGACTTTTGATTTTCGAAATGGCTATCTGTCCGTTATGGGCGACACCGACAACCTCGACCCCTTGCATTTCCTGGAGGATGTCGCTAACTGCTTTCCGGTACACGATGGTGTCATCAACGACAAGAACTTTGATTGTGTTATTGGCCATTCGCTCACTCAGGCAGCGCTTACACTCTGTTAATACTTTCGGAGTCCAAGCGGAGTACTTTTTTGATATCAAGTATTCCAATCAATTTGCTCTCCGTCTTATAGACACCGGTGAAAAAAGCCCCTTGAATGCCGCTCATATTTGCAGGGGCTGGTTCGATCTTATCCGGGTCTGCCATGACAACGTCACTGATACTTTTTACTAGCAACCCTATATGTTCCCCTGGCGCATTGACAATGATGTTCCTGGGGTCAGACCCCATGTCGGTTGAATCAAGTCCAAGTTTTTTACCAAGATCAATTATTGTGACGATCTGCCCGCGGAGATTGAGAATGCCAAGCACGTATTCCGGTGATTGCGGGACTTTCGTCATTTCCATGAGCTTGTTTATTTCCTGTACCTTGAGGATGTCCATACCGCACAAGGCATCTCCTACATAGAAAGTAGCCAGTTCAATGATGTTCTTATTTACCATCGTTTCATTCATCTTTTCTCTCCAGAAAACAGAGATTGCACTTAGCTGTAACCGGCTGCACCGGTCAAATCCGCAGGCATTTTGTTCGTTGTGATAGAATACTTTGGAATGCCCGACGCATAATGAACTGCAGGCAAAAGCGACTGCTTCTTTTTTTTATCGGCCCAGGCTGTGGCAGGTTTGCGAGATTTTGATACCCACGACAGTTGGGATTCTGTGCTGTCAACATGCAGCCAGAAAAGAAGCCTTCTGAGTTGCCCTTTGGTGAATAGTGAGTCGAAATATGAGATTGACTATAGATATTAATCCTTTTTTTTCCACGTTTTCTTATAACACGAAAAACGACGCCAAACGGTGTACAGGCAATTCCGACTACGATTCTTTGGCGTATTTGTGTACCGATTCCATGAGTCGCTCTTTGTCAAGCTTGATATGGTATTCATCAATACCGATTCTCTTGCCACGGGCAATGTCTTCGTCAGCGGCCAGGGTAGTCAAAGCGATGACTGGCAAGACCTTGTACACAGGATTGGTTTTTATTTTTTCCGTTAATTCAAAACCATCCATGTTGGGCATCTCAATGTCCGTTACCACCATGCGCACTTGTTGAAAGTGTTCTTCAAGAATCTGCCATGCCACAAGACCGTCTTCCGCCTCCAGGACCTGGAAACCGGCTTCCTCCATATAGCCCTTGACCTGGTTCCTGAAAAAATTGGAATCTTCCACAATCAGAATGGTGGGTGCCTGGGCATCTTCATCATAGGTGGCTTGCAGGGAAGCACCCTCAAACCATTGCGGGCTGACTGTCTGGACAATTTCAAAAATATCCACCAGCATGGTTGTTTTACCATCTATGATGGAAGAACCCATGATACCGGTTTGCTGGAGCGTTATTTCGTCAACATCAACAGTGATTTCAATGGCATCGATGGGGCCTGTCGCCAAGAGGCCAATGTCTTTCCCCGCAAGATGAAAGACGATAACCAGGTAGTCTTCCTGGTCGGGTAGAGGCTGAACGGCAGCCACCTCATCGATACGAACAAGAGGCAGCGAGCCGCCACGATATTGCATGACTCGTCTGCCGCCTACTTCTTCTATATCAGTGCATTTGATTTTTTCAACGCGTTCTACCTGGTTCAGAGGCACGCCAAAGTGTTCCAGGGGAGAGCAGAAAAAGGTAAGCAGGGCCTGTTTGTCTCTGGTTTTTGTTATCGCCTCTTTGGCTGCTTCAGCGAGTTCATTGGAACGTTCCGAACCATCAAGAGAGGTGAGGCCAGCCATTCTGGCAATGCTGCTGACATCAAGGATAAGAGCTATACGGCCGTCACCCATTATGGTCGCACCGGCATAGCCCTGGCATTGTTGCAAATGGCGGCCCAGCGGCTTGATAACGATTTCCTCTGAATCCTGCAGCCTGTCGACAATCAATCCGTATTTCATGGCTCCGGTTGAGACGACAACGATATTCAGTGCGCTGGAAGGGCTTTGTCTTCTATCTGACGTCCGCCGCTCGATTTCAGGTTCAGCCGGAGTTGTCTCGGCCCTTGGGTTCTCTTCTTTAAACAGAGGGGTTTTTTTAGACCTGCGATCAGCAATGTTCTGACGCCGATCATTTTTAATGGAATCTTCCAGATAATCAAAATATGTTCGTTTGATATCCAAGACATCCGACATCCGTATCAACGGAAGAAGATTGCCTCGTAACCGCACGACTTCAGCATCGCCGACACGCTCTACCCTATCTTGTATTTTAGATGCCGGAATACGTAGCAGTTCTTCGAGATTAGCCTGGGGAATGGCATAACGTTCACCCCCGGTCATGATAATCTGACATGGAATAATTGCCAGGGTAAGGGGCAGTTTAATGCTGATGGTGGATCCCTTGCCGACCTCTGACTCTATTTCAATGGAGCCGCCGAGCTGATCAAGATTTGTCTTAACCACGTCCATGCCCACACCGCGGCCGGAGACATCTGTCACCTCTTTTGCAGTGGAAAAGCCGGGCAGCAGGATAAGATTGATACGTTCCTTGTCGGACATGACCTTAGCCTGCTCTTGGGTAATCAAACCCTTAGTAACGGCAGCTTCCGCTACGACATCACCATTAATGCCTCCCCCATCATCACTGATCTCGATGACAACCTGTCCAGCTGCATGATACGCTTTCAGAATAATTAAACCTTGCCCGTCTTTTCCTTTTTTCTTACGGACATCGGGCGTCTCTATGCCGTGGTCTACTGAGTTTCGAACCAGGTGCGTCAGGGGGTCGTTGATGGCCTCGATAATGGTTTTGTCCAACTCGACATCTTTCCCTACAATAGTCAGGTTAATCTGTTTGTTCAATTTTTTGGAGAGATCCCTGACCACTCTGGGAAATTTGTTGAATACATTACCAATCGGCTGCATACGAGTCAGCATAATCGCTTCCTGGAGCTCAGAAGTCACCAGGTCAATACGCTGCCCAACGGCTTCTGCATTACGGACATCACCGGAGGTGATAGTTTGGAGCAGCTGGTTTCTGGATAAAACCAATTCTCCGGCCAGATTCATCAGCTGATCAAGCAGGCTGATTGTTACTCTGATGGAGGTGTCAGCTTTTGGAGAAGATTTCTTGGTAGCGGATTTCTTGGTAGATGTTTTCTCGGCGGCTTGGGTGCCTGTTTCGATTGGAGGTTCTTTCGCGATATGTTCCCCTGATGTGACAGGCTCGCTATCAGTACTGCTCATCGATTGTTCTTGAACGTATTCTGTTTTATCCTCTTGTGTGTCGTCCTGTTGAGGCTCTGGAACTGTACTGGTCTGTTGAGCAGGCTCGTCGGATCGTGGTTCAGTTTCCTCTCCTGTTTTTTCGACTGTTTCGCCGTTCTCATATATCTGGTTGAGAGCCTGAACATTTGCTGAAATGTCGGCCTGGTTACTGTTGGAGACATCTTCTATCAGCTGCTGCAACTGGTCAGAAGCCAGAAGCAGTGCATTGACTATATTTGGTGTGGGAACCAGTTTTTCACTGCGAATCAGGCCAAGGACATTTTCCGTTGAATGGGCCAAGTCCTGGATCACCGTCAATCCCATAAATCCAGCTCCCCCCTTTATGGAGTGGGCTGCTCTGAATACCTTGTTCACCAGTTCGACATCGATATCTGCCCCTCCTTCTTCTATGGCGAGAAGGTCATTTTCAATGTCTGCCAGATGTTCCAATGACTCTTCGATAAATCCCTGCAGGATTTCGTCATCTTCGAAAGACATAAACGTATCTCCTAGAGAACCTTATTGTATGCACCTGTACAAGCGAGGGCGATGGTGGCCGGTGTCTGTCTATAGGTTGAGTGTATGGAGGAGACAGGAAAGAATTCACATCTTTCGGTCACCTCATATATGCTGTAAACTCACTTTATATTGTACGTGTCGAAAGTTGATTGTACAGTTTTTTTTTAAGAATGAAACTCAGATATGGGCAGAGTGCTGGCCCAGATTGCTTATCAGCTCCGGTGCACAGCTTGACGAAATGTGAGCCTGCTCACGGACATCACAATCATCTGTTTTTGTTTTTTTCTCAAATAAGACAAAATGGAGATGAAAAAAGGAGGGGTCAAAACCGAATACATTCGATTCTTTCATAGCCAGAAGACAGGCTGTTTTTTGTGACCCAACCATGAGAGCACACCCTACTTTTTCTAACACAGGGAAGGTATGAGGGGTGGCGGAAACAGCGACGATTCAACTGCCGATGGCATGCAGTTTAATGGTATATGTAATGGCCTTGCCTGCAAGAGGATGATTGTAATCAACAGTTACTTTTTGTTCGCCCACCTTGAGCACGGTAGCCGGCACCTGTTGCTTGTGGCCTTCTTTTTCATAGGTGAGGGAGAGAATCATACCCGGTTTCAAGGATACGTCTGAACCAAAAATGGCTTTTGGTATTTCATGCACAAGGGCATCGTAATGGGGACCATAAGCATCTTCTTCAAGGATGCGGACCTGCCTGATGTCACCGGCTTCCATGCCAAGCATAGAAGCTTCAACGGCCTTGAGAATCCGGCCTGAACCGATCTGCAGTTGAACGGGTTTATCTTCCGGGGCCTGTTCGACCACCTCTCCTGAATCAAGATGGGCAACATAACTCACCGAGACAACATCAGTAAATTGGACGGGACACATAAAGGTATTTCCTGGGAAAAGAGTTAACAGTTCAAAGGGCAGACGATATTGTATACATAATCACTCAGTTTGACAATATCTTGCATTGATGAGCGTCTCAACGGGCTTGGAATCCCGGGCAGCAGGGCTTGATAAGTTGTTTGGTATGCGTTTGTTTTTATTCATTGATAATAAGTAGATAGTTAACATTTTGTTTGTATTTTTTTCTGGCTCAAGGTTTTTTTTCTTATCAATAGAAGGGTTGACAAAGCTGTCTATTCGGCATACAAGACTCGATTTAACAGTATTTTTGATCAAATCGCAAAAAGCTTGACCGCGGACCGAAGAGTGCGCGCGGGGTAATCACAGAGACCAATAGGTTATTTGTTACAAAGAAGAGAAATATGATTGCGCTCGATTTTTCCAAAGACGCCAATGGCCTTGTACCCGCCATTGTCCAGGATCATGCGACCGGACAGATCCTCATGCTCGCCTATATCAATCAGTTGGCATGGGAAAAAACCCTGGAAACAGGAGAGGCCCATTATTGGAGTCGAAGCAGAAACAGGCTTTGGCTGAAAGGTGAAACGTCAGGACACGTGCAGATAATTAAGAATATCTATGTTGACTGCGACAGGGATACAGTGGTGTATCAGGTGAAACAACTGGGCGGGGCCGCGTGTCATCTGGGGTATTCCAGCTGTTTTTTCCGCAGGGTAAGCGATGAGGCGCTGGTCATCGACCAGGAGAAGGTTTTTGATCCTGAAAAAGTGTATGGTACTACATAAAACTGTCTCTTAGTATCATCATAAACGAGGTGTGTAAGATGAGTACCTTGAAACTGGGTATACCAAAAGGCAGCCTGGAAAAGGCGACTATTGAACTGTTCGACAAATCGGGATGGCGTATCAAAATGCAATCTCGAAATTATTTTCCCGAAGTGGATGACCCGGAGCTTTCCTGTTCCATTTGTCGGCCGCAGGAAATGTCCCGTTATGTTGAGTCGGGTATGCTTGATGCCGGTATTACCGGCAGGGACTGGACCCAGGAAAATGAATCGGACATCGAAGTGATAACCGATCTTGTTTATTCGAAGGTCAGTAAAAAACCTACTCGCTGGGTCATTGCCGTGCCTGGTGATTCGGATATTACCTGTATACAACAGTTGGAAGGCAAGAAAATTGCTACTGAACTGGTGCATGTCACAAGGCGTTTTTTTAAAGAGCAAAACATCAATGTAGACATTTCGTTTTCCTGGGGTGCAACGGAAGCAAAAGTGGTATCAGGGCTTGCAGACGCCATTGTCGAGGTAACGGAAACCGAAACCACTATTCGTGCTCACGGCCTCAGGGTCATCCATGAACTTATGGAATCCAATGTCCAGCTTATTGCCAACAAAACAGCCCTGCAAGAACCCTGGAAGCGTTCGAAAATAGACAATATTGTCATGCTTCTTGAAGGTGCTCTGCGTGCAGATCGAATCGTAGGTGTGAAGATGAACGTAGCGGAAGATAACCTGGAAAAGGTGATTGAGCTACTGCCAAGTCTGAATGCCCCTACTGTTGCTCAACTATACAAACAGAACTGGTTTTCAGTAGAAACGGTTATCTCTCAATTTCAAGTACGTGACCTGGTGCCCAAGCTGAAAAAGGCGGGTGCTGAGGGAATAATAGAATATTCCCTGAACAAAGTGATCTGAAAAAAAAGACAGCCACGCTACATGGTGAACATTCCTTTCAATTCGGCAACATTTCTTGATGCTGTGCACAGCCTCAGGCAACTGCCTCCTGGGACTATTCCGGATATTGCCTTTGCCGGACGCTCCAACGTGGGAAAATCCAGCTTGATTAACCGACTGGTACGGAGAAACAACCTGGTTAAGACCAGCTCCAAGCCAGGTAAAACCAGAAGCATCAATTTTTTTACCGTTGACGACCAGCTATACCTGGTGGATCTGCCTGGTTACGGGTATGCCAAAGTTTCCAAGGACATGCGAAATTCGTGGCAAGTCCTTATCAGCAGTTATGTCGAGACTCGGCAATCATTGGCTCTGGTCGTCGTGATTGTCGATATCCGGCATGCGGTGAAAAAATTGGATCGAGATCTTGTTGACTGGCTGAAATATCTGGGCGTGCCACAACTGCTGGTGTACACCAAGGCAGACAAATTGACCAGGAATATGCAGGCTAAAAATGCAGCCGGTCTGGATGCCGGGTTCAACATCAGTCCTGCTGAACGCATTATCTTCTCTGCCAAGTCCGGCCAGGGGTGCACGGAGTTGGAGAATGCCCTGACCAAAATCGTTGCCGCCTTTCCTCCAAACTGAGGCGTGGGAGAGGTGGAGAAGCTCAGATTACTGCTCAGACTTCAGCACCGAGAGGAAGGCCTTTTGGGGTATTTCAACATTGCCCACAGTTTTCATTCTTTTCTTACCAGCTTTCTGTTTTTCCAGGAGTTTTCTTTTTCGCGAAATATCACCGCCATAGCATTTGGCTGTGACGTCTTTTCGCAAGGCAGAGATATTGGTTCTAGCGATGATAGTGCCGCCAATGGCCGCCTGAATGGCTATTTTGAACATTTGGCGGGGTATCTCATGTTTGAGCCGTTCACAGGCATTGAGTCCTCGTTCTCGGGCACGGGAACGGTGGGTGAGTTGAGAAAGGGCATCGACCTGCTCACCGTTGACGAGAATATCCAGTTTGACCAGGTCGCTTGGTCTGTAATCCAGCATCTCATAGTCAAATGAACCGTACCCCTGGGTAACGGACTTGAGTCGGTCATAAAAATCATAAATGACCTCGGCCAAAGGAAGCTCGCAGGTAAACTCTATCCGTCCGGGCATGGGATAGTGGTAGTGGGTATTTTCTCCTCGTCTCTCCATGCAAAGGGTCATCACCACCCCCATATATTTTTCAGGTATATGGATGGTGGCTTTGATAAAGGGCTCCTCTATCCGGTTAATGGATCCAGGATCAGGGAAATAGGCAGGATTGTCCACTTCCTGCAGGGTTTGGTCCTGCATATAGAATTTGTATTTAACCGACGGCACGGTGAGAATCAAAGAGATGTCAAATTCACGCTCAAGTCGTTCCTGAACCACTTCAAGATGGAGAAGGCCAAGAAAGCCGCATCGGAAGCCAAACCCAAGGGCAGCGGAGGAGTCTTTCTGAAAGGTCAATGCTGCGTCGTTGAGTTTGAGCTTTTCCAATGCCGGCGCCAGGTCTTCATAGTCATCGGTGGAGATGGGGTAAATAGAGGAAAACACCACCTGTTGCACTTCCTTGAATCCGGGCAGAGGAGCAGGGGCAGGGGAACTTTTCAAAGTTATGGTGTCGCCGGGTCGGGTATCTGATACGTTTTTCACCCCGGCTATAATGTACCCAACCTGGCCTGCGGTCAGTTCTTGCTGCGCAACACGTTTCAGCCTGAAAAGGCCAACTTCTTCTACACGATATTCTGCCTGATTAGACATGAAGAGGATGGTATCTCCCACTTTGATGATGCCATTAACAATGCGCACCGAGATGATTGTTCCCCTGTAGGGATCGTAGTTGGCATCAAAAACAAGAGCCTGCAGCGGGGACTCTGCATTGCCTTGGGGCGGAGGCAGCAGGGAGATAACGCTCTCCAGTATTTCTCTGACGCCTTCGCCGGTCTTTGCAGAACAGAAACGAATGGCCTCGCCATCAAGACCGAGATCGTCCTCTATTTGGGCTGCTGTTTTTTCAGGCTCGGCAGCGGGGAGGTCAATTTTATTGATAACCGGAATAATTTCAAGATCGTTTTCCATTGCCAGGTAGAGGTTGGCAAGGGTCTGGGCTTCTATGCCCTGGGCAGCATCTATAAGCAGCAAGGCGCCTTCGCAAGAGGCCAGTGCCCGGGATACTTCATAACTGAAATCAACATGGCCGGGCGTGTCCACAAGATTGAGGGTGTAGGAGGCACCGTTTTGAGCCGTATAGGGAAGACAGATGGTTTGCGACTTGATGGTAATGCCGCGCTCGCGTTCAATGTCCATGCTGTCAAGCAGCTGATCCTTGAACTCACGCTCACTGACCATTTCGCAGAGTTGGATCATTCTGTCGGCAAGAGTGGATTTTCCGTGGTCAATATGAGATATAATGCTGAAATTTCTTATTTTTTGCATGGTTCGTTACATGTTGTTCGGTTGGAGAGTCCATTTCCGAAAAATACGTATAGGTAGCATATATCGAAAAAAAAAGAAAACTCTTCTCATGATATGTTGTATATAAATTGGAAAAAAACGGTGAGTGTAGTATGTTGTGCATGACGTAGGCTGTATCCCTTTGACTCCGCAAGCTCTTGACTGGCATTCTTGGCAGGAGTAAGATGAGGTCCGCCTCAACCGTGGCGCTTGCTTCTAACCGGAGCCCCCAAGTAGGTACAGACAGACGGAGAGCAAGAACAGCCAATGGGGCGGACGGTCAGTGAGCAGACACCACCATGGGTCGTCATTGAATGCGGGTATACAGTGTCCGTAGGGGACGGCAGAATGCCTGGACAGCAGATTGGTTTTCGGTAGGTATGTTTATCAGAACTAGAATTCTAACCCGGATTGCTCATCAGCTCAGGTGGTACCAGGTTCGGAAGTTTTTGGTACTTCATGACACTTGGGTATATGTGTAGCCAAAGTACTGCCGAAGATGGTGAAGCCTGGGCTGAGCGTTGGGGCGCATTTTGTCGTCGTTTTAAGTCGGCTTGCGGACGGCGTATCCATCTGTTGTTGTCTTTTTTGTCTCAAATGAGGATCGATGTTCAGAAGAAATTCGGGATCAGGGTTGGTAGTGTGGTACCCTTGTAGCAAGGTACCTGGAGAGAGGACAGTTTTACTGCTCAGTAAGGATTTTTTTATTATGGAATATCTATGACAAAGACAAGTGAAAACGATACCCTGAATCCCAATAGGGGACAGCATCATCCACTGGTCGTCACTTCAAGCGATGAAAACCTTCCTGCACTGAGCAACCCCGCTCTGCATAGATACTTACAGGAGATCAGCCAATATGAGTTGTTGAGCAGAGAAGATACTGAAGAACTGGCCATTCGTTTTCAGGAAACCGGTGATCCTGATGCAGCCTACAGGCTGGTATCCTCAAACTTGCGCCTTGTCGTCAAGGTTGCCATGGATTTCCAAAAGTACTGGATGCAGAACTTTATGGATCTGATCCAGGAGGGGAATGTCGGGTTGGTGCAAGCTACCAGGAAATTCGATCCATACAGGGGCGTGAAGTTTTCCTATTATGCCGCGTATTGGATACGGGCCTATATCCTAAAGTTTATTATGGATAACTGGCGCCTGGTTAAAATCGGCACTACCCAGGCCCAAAGGAAACTCTTTTTCAGTTTGAACAAAGAGAAAAAACTCCTTGAAGCACAAGGTTTTAAACCGGAAATAAAACTCCTTGCAGAGCGCCTGAACGTCAAAGAAAGCGAAGTCATTGAGATGGGCCAGCGCATGGACAACTGGGATGTTTCTCTTGAGGCCCCGGTTCGAAGTGATTCCGAAGATGAACAGAAAAGTTTTCTCCCCCACGAAGGGCCTGGTATTGAGGAAATGGTCGCCAGCCAGCAAATGCGTGAGCGGCTGATGGAGATCCTTGCCGGGATGCATGACAAACTCAATGAAAAAGAGCAGGTCATACTTGGGACCAGGCTGCTCAGCGATGAGCCAAAAACCTTACAGACCATTGCTGATGATTTTAATATTTCACGGGAACGCGTTCGACAGATTGAAGCAAATCTGCTTAAGAAATTACGCAAGCTGCTGGAAAAAGAAATGCCTGATATACAAGATTTCCTGAGTGGAGACAGCATGATCTTCGCCTCTAAACCTACCGAAAAAATATCCTGATTCCACAGTTGTTGTTATCCTGCATTGTACTCATTTTCCAAAGCGAAGCCTAGTTTTATGAACGTACCATTACTTGATTTAAAGCTGCAACTTGCATCTCTTCGTGAGGAGTTGCTGGAAGCTATTACCATGACCCTTGATTCCACGGGTTATATTTTAGGTCCTACTGTTGAGAAATTTGAAGAAGAAATCGCTGCCTATTGTGGTGCACTGTCAGGAATAGGGGTATCCAGTGGTACAGACGCTTTGCTCGTTTCCCTGATGTCCCTTGGTATAGGACCTGGCGACCGAGTCGTGACCACCCCGTATTCATTTTTTTCGACAATGGGCGTCATTCTTCGTGTTGGAGCAGAGCCTGTTTTTGTGGACGTTGAGCCAGAAAGCCTTACAATAGATGCTGCCCAAATAGAGGAAGTGCTGGATAACGACAGGAAAGAAGGGAAAAAAATCAAGGCTATACTACCCGTACATCTGTATGGACAGTGCGCGAAGATGGAGCAAATACTGACTGCCAGTGAACAGTACTCCGTACCTGTCATTGAAGATGCGGCCCAGGCCATTGGTGCGGAATATCCATTCTGTTCAGGGAGTGGCGTTGTCCAGTGGAGAAAAGCCGGTTCCATGGGGGTGGCAGGCTGTTTTTCTTTTTTTCCAAGTAAAAATTTGGGCGGTATTGGTGATGGCGGAGTGGTCACCACATCCGACGAATCATTTGCAGCCGTTGTTCGTTCCAACCGCAATCATGGTGCGGAACCGAAATATTATCACAGCAGGGTGGGGGGGAATTTCAGGCTTGACGCGGTACAGGCTGCTGTTCTTTCCGTTAAATTGCCCTATCTTGATGCATGGCATAAGGGTCGTCTCAAGAACGCCCGTATGTACCGCGCCCTCTTTGAGGCCTCCGGGCTCATCAACAACCCGGTGCGTCTGCCGTCTGCCGTCTATGAGCATCTTCCTGGTGCCCAGGAACATCGCCACCATATCTATAACCAGTTCGTTATTCATGCACCGCAGAGGGACAAACTGCGAGATTACCTGCTGGAACATGCAATCGGTTGCGAGGTCTATTATCCTCTTTGTTTGCATCAACAGGAATGTGTTCGTCGATATGCATCATCCTCGCAACACTTTCCGGTGGCAGAGGAAGCTGCTGCATCCACACTGGCTTTGCCAATATTCCCTGAACTGAGCCAAGACCAGCTTGAATACGTGGTAGAAACAATCCATGATTTTTATACCCGTTAACATCGTATGAGCCTTACATGACACCTTCTACCCGACTATCAGTTCTGTTTTTAGCCGGTGCCCTTGTTCTCATTGTATTCTGGGGGCCCGGAGTTGGTCGCGTTGCCCAGGCAGAACCTCGTAAAGGGGAGACCGCTATCGTTCCCGAGAGAGAGATCCAATCAACAGTTCCGGTAATGCCTCTTTGGAAAAGGCAGTGGGATACAGCACGAAGCTGTTTACGTGTCAAGCAATACAGTCAAGCTGCTCAAATCTTTGAACAACTGTTTCAACTAAAACCAAATTTGTATGAAGCCCGGGCTGAATATACCGCCATGCTTATAGAAATGGGCGACTGGGAAAAGGCGGAAGAAAGTAATAACATATTACTGGCCCACGAGCCTGAACGACTTCAGCACCAATATATTCAGGCAAAACTTGCCTTACACACCGGGCGGCTACCATTGGCAGTACATCTTTTTAGCGATTTGTATGTCAACAATCCCACGGGAGAAAAAGGTGATTTGGCTCTGAAAGGCCTGATACAGGGGTTAGAACGTCAGGGAAATACAGAGCAGGCTATTCTCTTAATGGAGCAATTGCTGAGGCGAACCCCGGACGATCAGGAAATTGTCGCTGCCGCTGGATTGCTTTTTCTTCATGCAGGTGTACTTGAACGAGCACAAGATTTGTTGCTGAAGGCCTCTAAGAGTTTGCCTCGGGATATCAGTATTTTGGAAGGACTTGCACAAACATTTGAACTGCAGGGGGAGCCAGACAAAGCCAGTCGATATTGGCAGGAGATTGTGACCGTTGATCCGTTCAATACACAGGCTAACCGTTCATTGAGCAGATATTATGAGCGGCACCAAAATGTATCCATGCAAATGCATCATCTTAAAGCCCTGGCTCAACAGGATGCTCTTACCGATCAGGAGACCCTGCGACTGGTACAGCTGTATATCGATATAGGGCGAAGTGACTTCGCCCTGGATACATGTACGCTCTATCTATCACAGCACGCTGATAATGCAGATGTGGCTCAACTCAGGAATAAGGCGCTTGCCCTTCTTGCTGAAGAACTGCTCATTCTGGTTGAGCATGAGAACACCAATACCTTATGGGAAGATTTGAGTCACATCACTCCTTCTCGTTTTGAGGTTTTTTCCGCCATAGCAGCTTTACTACGGGAAAAGAAAAAATATACCGAACTGGCCGATGTTCTGATGATCATGGCAGATGAAAAACCAGGGAACCAACCCATATGGCATGAATTGGAGGCTTTGCTGAAAAAACAAGGACGAACCAGGGAACTGGCAGCATTGTATGATAACAGAAGCAAAGAGAAAGAGCAGAAGGTAAACTGACTTTTTCGCTTGAGAAGGTGTAATTCGTCAAAGGAAAAAAATGGTAGAACGTATTCCCATGTCCACCAACGGACATAAAAAACTTCGTGAAGAACTTACAAACCTTGAAAAGGTAGAAAGACCAGAGGTTGTTAGAGCCATAGAAGTGGCTCGCGCGCATGGAGATTTAAGTGAAAATGCCGAGTACCATGCAGCGAAAGAGCGGCAGGGTATGATTGAAGGGCGTATCATGGAATTGAAGGACAAATTGAGCCGTGCGGAGATCATTGACTGCTCCAAGGTTTCCACAAGAAGGGCGGTATTTGGTACGGTTGTCACCCTCATGGATATGGATACCGAAGACGAGGTAACCTATCAGCTCTTAGGGCCTGAAGAATCTGACGTGAAGAGAGGATCAATTTCAGTTCTTTCACCCCTAGGCCGTTCCATTCTCGGTAAAGAAATTGGAGATGAGGTCAAAACCAAAACGCCAGGGGGATTGAGGGAATTCGAGGTTGTTGATATCGTTGCCGGTTCAGCGGCATGAAAAATGCGGCTCAGTACGCGCAGAAAGGGAATAACCATAGGGTGTTGCTTAGAAACTTAGTTCTGTTGGACCGGCAGGCGTCCTTGGAGGTGAACTGTGTACCTAGGATCAGGAGGAGGGTTTCATACCCATGTTGAAAAGTGTTGTAATTTGCCTGCTGACCTCCTCTAAAGAAACATTTTCTTCGTTGCCGAGGCCCCATATGCGTGATATTTCGTCAAGGGTTCCAAAGAGCATCTGTTTTGCAATATCTGGATCGATATCTGCACGAAACGAACCTTCGCTCTGTCCTTGAATGATAATATCTGCGATAATGTTCAGATAGTCACTGAACTTATTTTTTCGGTAGTCGCGAATCAGCTTGTTGGTTTGTCGTAACTCTATATGGATAACCTCTGCCAGATTCTTGTTTTTTTTCATTTCTTCAAGATGACGATGGATAAAAAGTTCTAGTTTTTTTGTCGGGTCGGTCTCATCTTCAAGCAGAATGAGGATGTTTTCAATAAGTTTGCCGATCTCTTGCTCGAAAACGGAGATCAGGATGTCAAACTTATTTTTGAAATAGAGATAAATGGTGCCGTCTGCTACCTTGGCTTCTTTGGCAATATCTGAAATACGGGCGTTAAAAAAACCTTTTTTTGCAAATACCTTGGTGGCGGCACGAATGATCTTTCTATGCTTGTCAGCAGATTTCATTTATATGTAGTATTGAATAGTTACCTGATAAAATGAATGAGCCCTCATTCTGATGATTTACAGTAAACAGCTGGCTGTGTCAAGCAAAATGGCAGGTGTCGGATAATAAAAAGTGGCTATCTTTTATGGAAAGTTAGGCTGATGGACTGTTTACCGTTTGCTTGTATCAGCCTTGCTTTTTCGTTAGTTCAGACAGGCCAGATTCGGTCTTTTGTGGGTAACGAGTCATACGTGCGTTTTATCTGTTTCCAAAATACTGTCGAAGATGGGTACCGCCTGCACTGAGCTTTGGTGAACAATTTGGCCAAATGTAAGATCGCTCACAGGCATTACATCTATTTGTTTTTATGTGTCTCTTCTCAAGTATGACAAAAAAATGATGAGCAATTCGAATAGTACGGCGACTCAACCTGTCTATGGGGCATGCACACCGTTGAGGAAAAGGCTAAAATTTTTTTTCTAAAAGAGGAATACCATGAAAATTTTGATTATAGGGAGTGGGGGCAGAGAACATGCCCTTGCCTGGAAGTTGAAACAGTCGGAAAGGGTGCAAGAGATTTTCTGTGCGCCCGGTAATGCCGGGATGTGGCGTCTTGCACATTGTGTTGATATTGCGGCCAGCGATATCCACGCCCTGGCAGCTTTTGCAGAGGATAAAGGTATTGATCTTACTGTTGTTGGTCCTGAAGATCCTCTTACCCTGGGGATCGTGGATGTTTTTGAGGAAAAAGGTCTTCGCATTTTCGGGCCGTCCAGGGAGGCAGCCATTCTTGAGGGGAGCAAAGCCTTTACCAAAAATTTCCTGCGGAAATATGGGATTCCGACCGCCTCCTACAAGGTCTTTTCCAAACCTTCATCGGCGAAGAAATTTATTGAGAAAATAGGAGCCCCTTGTGTTGTCAAGGCTGACGGCCTGGCAGCTGGTAAGGGTGTTATCGTGGCCCAAACCAAAAAAGAAGCTAAAAAAGCTGTTGATCTGATCATGAAGGACAAAGCGTTTGGTCTGGCGGGTGAACAGCTTGTTGTCGAAGCTTTCCTGGATGGAGAAGAGGCTTCCTTTCTTGCCTTTACCGATGGAAAAACCGTCTTGCCGTTACCATCTTCACAAGATCATAAAGCCGCTCATGAAGGTGATACAGGGCCAAATACTGGCGGCATGGGGGCCTATTCTCCTGCCCCTGTCGTGGACGATGTCATGACGGAACGGGTCATGAATGAAATCATGCTGCCTGCGGTCCAGGGTATGGCAGAAGAGGGGAGACCGTATAAAGGTATGCTCTATGCTGGTCTTATGATTAAGGGACGTGATATCAGTGTGCTTGAGTTTAATTGTAGGTTTGGTGATCCTGAGTGTCAGCCCTTGCTTATGCGTATGCAGACTGACTTGGTAGACGTGATCGAACATTGTATTGAGGGTACCTTAGATCAGGTGCACCTGGAGATTGATCCGCGTCCGGCCGTATGCGTGGTCATGGCTGCAGAAGGGTATCCTGGACACTATGAAAAAGGCAAAGCCATAACCGGTCTGCCAAAGGCCGCTAAGCGTAAGGATGTGGTGGTCTTTCATGCAGGAACCCGGCCACGGGGCCGTACGACTGTCACCAATGGAGGCAGGGTCTTGGGAGTGACTGCCATTGGAAAGGACATTGACGAAGCTGTTAAGCGCGCCTATCAGACCGTCTCGGTTATTTCATGGGACGGTTGTTTTTACCGGCGGGATATAGGCCACAGAGCGCTGCAGCGACCTGCGGCCCCAGGAAAAACTCAGGTTGCCATTGTCATGGGAAGCGACTCAGATCTTCCCGTCATGCAGTCTGCGGCAGACATGCTCAATAGCTTGGGCATCACCAATGAGTTGCGTATAGCCTCAGCGCACCGAACACCACATCAGGTCGCTGAATTCGCTGCCCAGGCGAGAGAACAAGGCACCCAGGTTATTATTGCCGGTGCCGGTATGTCTGCACATCTTGCAGGTGTCATCGCTGCACACACAACTCTACCTGTTATTGGGGTTCCTCTTGATGCTTCATCAATCAACGGACTCGATGCTTTGCTTTCTACCGTACAGATGCCCCCTGGTGTCCCCGTCGCGACCATGGGGATTGGTAAGGCAGGCGCTCAAAACGCTGCCATTCTGGCTGCTCGTATCCTCAGCCTTTCGAGTGCAACAATTAGGGGCAAGCTTGATAAATTTGTTCAAGACATGGAAACGCACATTCTTGAAAAGAACAGTGCGTTACAGTCGAGCAAGTGAATATATCGCAGGGTGAGGACCTGGCACTTGCTGTACAGATCATCAGGGAAGGGGGCATAGTTGCCTTTCCTACGGAGACCTTTTATGGCCTAGCAGTGGATCCTTACAATACCATCGCTTTGCAGCGCTTGATTGCCGTTAAAGGCAGAGATGCTGCAAAACCGATATTGGTTCTTGTACAGGATATAGAGCAGTGTCACCAACTCATAAAAGGGGTCATGCCAGATAGCTTTTTGACCTTGGCAAAGACGTTCTGGCCTGGGCCGCTTACTTTGATTTGTGAGACAGTGGCGTCCCTTCCCGTTGAGTTGACCGGCCTGACCGGCACCTTGGGCATGCGTCAATCATCTCACCCATTGGCGATGCAATTATTGTATAAAGCAGGCCATCCCTTGACAGGAACAAGCGCCAACCTTTCTGGACAACCTGCTGCGGAGACAGCAGAGCAAGTACGTACCATGTTTTCCGATACGGTGGATTATGTGCTCAATGGCGGTCAAACGAAGGGAAAAAAAGCATCTACCCTGGTCAAGTGTACACCTGATATTGTACAATGTCTTCGAGAGGGAGCCATAGATTTTAATATTATTCTTGACGCCTTACCCCAACAGAATAGAGCATGCCATAATCGGGAGGGAGCATAGCATGATGGATTTGAAATGGAATAGAAAATTTGCTCTTGAACAGACAGACGGAGACAGTGCATTACTTGATGAGCTTATTACCTTATTTAAGGAATCGGCAGCAAGTGATTTCCTTCAATTGAAAGAAGCTGTGGCAGATAGAAATGCAACAGCTATCATTGCTGCGGCGCATAGTCTTAAAGGAGCGTCAGCCAGCCTGGGTATCGAAGGTATCAGGGAAATAGCTTATGAAATAGAAACAGCTGCTCGTAATAACACATTGGAAAATATTGCATCCCATATACCTGATATGGAGAATTTAGTTCAGCAATTGCAGGAGATAGAATAGAATCTATAAAGTAACTGCGTAAACGTTAGCTGGTCCCGCTTTACGGTGCAACTTGGTAAAGGCTGCGTTTTTGCAATCGGCTTTCGCAAACTGTTTTTTCGTGGTTTGGGGGTAACTATTCGCACCCCAAAAAGTCTTGACAGGTTTTTAGGCGACATTTTTAAAAAGTCGAGAATGCCTCAATAAATAGGCCATAAGGGTCTCAGGAGCAGGCAACATGAAATGATTTTTAAATAATGCATCGAATTTGATACAATTAGCTGTAATCGTTGCTCTAAGAGCCGCTCAGGAGGTCGAAAAAGTCCATGGTATAATATTGCCATGGCAACGATAGATAAAACAAGTGTTCGTGAGCAAGTTGAACAGCTGAAACAGCAAGTTGAGCGGCTGTGTGCTACCGGGAAGGTGAATGAAGAAACCCAGGCAGTGATGAATAGCCTGTTGCTTATTGTCGAATTGATACTGTTGAATTTTCTGGAGAAGAAGAACAGAAAAGGATAGCACAGCCCTTCCCAATTCCAGAAGCAAAGAAAAAAGAGTTTCTGGTAAAGAATGTAATACGTGATTGGTAGAAACCGTTCCGTCTTGCCAAGGCGGAAACCTGTACCAGTTGTGGCAGTTCCCTGGAAGGTACTCCGTGTCAGCAGCATGAACGTCGCACCAGGATTGCCATTTTTTTTAAGAAAGTCGCGGAGCACATCGATGCTGAAATAAAGCAATGCCCCAACGGTAAGAGTACCGTCAAAGGCGAGTTCCCAGAGGATATGGTAGGGAAACTGCAGTACGGAAATGGACTCAAAGCGTTTGCGATCCATCTCATTGTCAGTCAGTCAGATGGTTGCTTTGAATTGGGTCCAGAAACAGATCGCAGCGATGATAGGTAATGCTATCGCTGAGTCAACTTTTCTCAAATTTGTATTACGGTTGCACCAGTCATTTTCGGCAGGTGAAAAAACAGCAATCAAGGAAATTCTTGAGGCTTCTTCAATACATGTTGATGAGACATCGTTCAGGGTGCAGCAGAAAAATCACTGGATTCATGTGTATTCTTCCGGTGAACAACCTTGAAATTACTTCATCGCAAAAGAGGAAGGGAGGCGATTGAACAGTTGAATATCATTCCAAGATATGGAGGAGTGATCATCCACGATTGCTGGGCATCGTATTTATCATAGGAGCATTGTGGACATGGTTTGTGCGGTTCTCATTTGTTGCGTGAGTTAACGTTTATAATTGATTCCAATCAATATCGGTGGGCTCGTAATGTGAAAAAGGTGTTGCTTGAAACGTGCCGAGAAGTTGCAAAAAGAGATGAGCAATGTCTCTCTTCCGAGGAATATGCGGCCTTGTAAAAGCGGTATCGCAATAACCTTACTCGGGGCGAAATAGAAATGCCGACTCTTCTGGAGAAGCCTAAGGGGCGGCGGGGTAGAATTGCTCAATCAGGTGCCCATAATCTTTGGGAGCGTCTTAAGAAACATGAAGCTACGGTGCTGTTTTTTGCCAAGAATCCGCATGTCCCTTTCACAAACAACAGGGCTGAGAGAGACCTTCGTATGGCAAAGGTAAAACAGAAAGTCTCGGGATATTGATATATCCGATCTATTCGCATTCTGGCCAGCCATACCCCCAGCGCCACGGTAGATTGGTGCACGGGACACCGCCAAGGCGAACGGCGTGATACATAAGGTCACCAATAACCTGGTATATACTCTCAACTTCTTCAGTGGATAGATGGTACGCCGCGCTTAACACAGCCGATCTGGTTGTACCAGTCGCAAGAACGCAGAGGCGAAGCTGTTCATCTGCGGCCTTACGGTTCTGAAAGCTTTTTTCAGGCGGCGAATTTTTCGGCCCAGCAGCGTGGTAGGCTCGATCATGATTGATACAGCAGGCCTCCCATGGGGGCTGGTCACCATGGATATCCTTGATACGGTCGATGGTATTGGCCAGATAGTCCCAACCTACTGACATGCCGCCACTGCAGCCGTCGGTGGTAAATGGTTGCAGAGAATTTTCAGGATGCCTTTTTAATGCTGTGAGCTTTTCGTGCTGGTATAGTTCCAGATGTTCCAACAGAGAAGTGTATTTTTCCCGCAGATCAGCACAATAAACAGGGAGTGAGGTGAGCAGTACTGCACAGAGTACTGCGTATACCAGCCATAAGGACTTCTTGCGCAATTCAAAGCTTCTCCAAATCCACCGCTGCCCCTGACCGCTGTGGAAAGCCCAGGGAAGTGATTGTGAAAATACTGGCATCTTCTTATAATTAACTACAATTAAAAAATATTTTTTGAATGTTTCGGTTTTGTTTTTTGCAGATGGAGGGGCAAACAGCTCCCATGAAAATTGTTTTTACATAGGTTGAGCGGCTGTAATCGCCTGATTTGTGTACTGGATGCACTAGGCTTGACAAGGAATTTCATATAAGAAGGTATCAGCTTGTTATCAGCTCAGGTGGTGCCAGGTTCGGTGGTTTTTTAGCACCTTATTTTACTTGGGCATATGCGTTGCCAAAAGACTGCCGAAGATGGTGCCGCCTGGGGCTGATCTTAGGTGTATATTTTGGCGAAATTTGTGTCGATCCAAGGACATCTCATTCATCTGTTATCGTTTTTTCCTCAAATTTCTACAAAATGTTTATAAGAAAATCGGGCTAGAACTTCAGGTCTTACTTGAGTCACTTGACAAACAGCTCCACCTCCCAACGATGGGTAAGAAATAGTACCTAGGATTTTACCCCGGATTCCTCATTAGCTCAAGTGGTAACAGGTTCGGAAGTTTTGGGAACCTTATCCTACTTGGGTGTATGTGTTACCAAAAGACTGCCAAAGACGGTACCGTCTGAGCTAACCTTTGGTGCACATTTTGTCGAAATCTGAGACCGCTTACGGATATCACATTCATCGTAAGCGCCACACGACCTACACCTTGCAGGAGACTTTCTCAAGGGTTACGTTCCACGGCAGCAGCGCGGTATAATCGGCCAAAGTATTTGCTGTAGGCAGTTGGGTAAAAATATGTCGGAGATAGGCGTATGGTTCGATTTTGTTAGCCTTGGCTGTTTCAATCAGGCTAAAGGGTAAAGCAGAAGCTTCAGCATCCTCAAAAGTACCGGAAAACAACCAGTTCTTTCTTCCAATTACAAACAGGAGGTTATGAGTTATCCACTTTTTGTTTTTGTAACATCCTGTCTATTCGACCTAATACTGCCTTCACATCTGTAAGACCCCATCAGCTACTTTCCCGCCAAAAGCCTTTATAATTTGAGCTTGCAGGTCGTCAGGCTCTTCAATCATCCGTAAAGCTTTTCTTTTTT
>PDWJ01000342.1_pt1 | contig 70508 bp, 62 predicted proteins | sample 1430881 | NCBI WGS metagenome assembly PDWJ01 (sample SAMN01162460, study PRJNA174530) | Oral metagenome, whole genome shotgun sequencing project. | biome: Marine environment; feature: Marine mammal; material: Swab sample of the gingival sulcus; isolation source: swab sample of gingival sulcus... | reverse complement strand
TTTGCTATCAGAAAAAGGCAATTTATCAAAGACTGATGAATAATTAATCAATAGGAATAGAGATATGAAAAACAATGACGTGAATGATTTTGACAACTTATTTTTAGAAAAACAACAAATTACCGATGACATTGTCGAATACTACCGCAACCACCCTGATGAGCTTGATTTAATCATCGATAAAGAACATTTTGATAATAAATTCTTAGGCTATTTTTTTGTTTTGGGTTTGATTATTACCATTGGTAGCCGTGTGCTTGCCTATTTTTTTGAAGATATTTGGGGCAAGTTTATGAATGATGTGGTGCTTGATGTGAGTTCTGAACTCGGCATTGCGATTTTTGGTGGGGCGGTGGTGGCGTATCTTTTGGGGAGCTTGCAAAAGAAACAATATAATGAAAATGTGGCTTATCGTAATGCCATTAAGGCTCGGCTTGATAAACAAAATACAGATGAGCAGAATAAAACGGATATATCATGACCCTCTTTTCAATTTTTAAACGCTATCAATGGCGGATTATTCTAACGCTGATTTTGGTGCTTGCGGAAACGTTGGCAATGGCGCTGTTGCCATTGGTAATTGGTTTTGCCATTGACGGCTTGCTCAAGGGCGTTTATACAGGACTTTGGCAACTCGGTTTTTTGGGATTGGGGGTGGTGGTTTCAGGTTCGCTTAGACGTTTTTATGATATACGAGTGTATTCGAGTATTTACGTTGATTTAAGCACACAACACTCCGCTAACAAATCTACGCTACCCGTTTTCTAAAATCAAGAAATTCAGCGATTTTGAATTTATTTATTGCACATTTGGGGTTAATATCGAACATAGAAATAAACCAATCAAGCATTAACCTATTGTTATAATTATTTTTTATATTTTTCATGAAAAAAGGTATCTCTAGCGTAGGATTTGCCTTTTTCCTAGGTAACCAATACTTAATTTTAACCACTTAGACTTAAGCATTATGTGATGTGTTATTAAAACGATTTATTAAGTCATATAATGTAATTGGGTTAGATATTGACACGGTTATCTAACTAATTAATAATATACTAAATTAATTAAAGTAAAAGGGTGATGATAAAATAGTTATTAGTTTGTGGGTTTTTACATTAAAAATGTATAAATTTGTAATAAAAATGGAAGGAAGAAATGATAACAAATGAGAGTATATCTACATCAGATATTAATGAGGATCTAGTAAATACTATGCGTTCAGCGGCTGGTGATGCGAGTCAATTATTAAAGTCATTATCTCATCCAGACCGTTTAATGTTACTTTGCCAGTTAACCCAAGGTGAATATTGTGTGAGTGAACTTGAGGAGCTGGTTGGGTTGGGACAGCCGAGCCTTTCTCAGCAACTAGGTATTTTGCGTAAAGAAAACCTAGTTAATACCCGCCGTGAAGGTAAGCAAGTTTATTATAGTATTTCTAGTGATGATGTTTTGGCAATCCTTCAGCTATTGTATTCTCGTTTTTGTACAGCACCTTAATATATGTCATCCATGCTTTAATTGATTAAACGAATTTATATGGTAATTCCAAAAACGCCCTCACATTTAAAGCAAACTTCTAAGTACCGAAGGTTTTTATCTTACCTTGTCCCAACATGGTTATTAAGATATCGTCAATCACAGTTAATATTTGATATTTTAGCGGGTATTGTGGTTGGGGTACTAGTTATTCCACAAAGCTTAGGATATGCTGTGTTAGCTGGTTTACCACCGGAGTATGGGCTGTATGCCTCTATTGTGCCAGTGTTGGTATATGCTTGGGTTGGTTCTAATCATATACAGTCGGTAGGCCCTGTTGCTATTACGGCAATTATCACAGCCAGTAGTTTATCTGAATATGCAGATAAAGGTGCGCTGGTTTATGCCAGTATGGCAAGTTTATTGGCGGTTATAGTAGGTACGATACTATGGCTAGCGGGTAGGTTAAATTTTGGCTGGATTATGCAATTTATCAGCCGTGGAGTTTCTTCTGGTTTTGTTAGCGGTGCGGCTGTTTTAATTTTTGTTAGTCAGCTTAAATATTTTACAGGTATTCCGCTTTCTGGTAATACATTTTTTTCTTATTTATCCAGTATGTTTGCAAACATTGCCCAACTACACAATTTTACGCTATGGTTAGGACTGTTGGGCTTTGTATTATTATTGCTTAATAAATATGGCAATAGATGGGTTTGGCAGTCTTGGTTGCGACCACAACGAGCAAAGTGGGTTGAACGTTTGTTCCCATTATGTTTAGTCATTTTTTTTATTTTATGTAGTCATTTATGGCATTGGGCAGATAAAGGCGTGCGTGTTATTGGCAATATGCCCAGTGGTTTGCCAAAATTTAAGCTGCCTTATGTGCCAACCATATCAGATTTTTTTAACCTATTACCTACAGCTGCCTTAATGGCACTGATTGTGTTTGTATCGAGTAGTTCAATTGCTGGTTTTTATGCACGAAAGCATGGGCAAAAATTTGATGCAAATGCCGAATTAGTCGGGTTAGGTTGGGCGAATCTTATGGGTGGATTTTTTCAGAGTTTTGCAGTAGCAGGTGGATTTTCTCGTACGGCGATAAATGATGACTCAGGGGCTAAAACACCATTAGCCAGTATTGTTACTGTTTTAGTTATGTTACTTGCTTTACTGTTGCTTGGTGACTTTATCACCCCCCTGCCTTATGCGTTGCTTGGTGCTATTATTATGGTCTCTATCATTGGATTAATAGACTATCCTCTTTTTCGTCATGCTTGGCGTGTTGATAGGTTAGATGCAATTAATCTTGTGGTAACTTTTTTTGCGGTGTTGGCGGTTGGTTTAAATTCTGGGTTAATTATTGGTTTGCTGGTTTCTTTTGCAAGTTTAATTTGGCAATCAAGCAATCCACATATTGCGACTGTGGGCGTGTTAAAAAATACCGAACACTTTAGAAATGTTAACCGACACAATGTACAAACGTTTGATAACCTATTGTTTTTACGAATAGATGAAAGCCTCTTTTTTGGTAATAGTGAGTCTGTACAAAATCACATCATCCATTGTGTTGAGCAGCATCCACAAGCCTGTGATGTTATTTTAATCATGTCTGCTGTTAACCATGTCGATTTAACGGCACAAGAAATGCTAATTGAGTTAAATGCTGATTTAATAAAACAACAAAAGCGTTTGCATTTTAGTGAAATAAAAGGTCCTGTTATGGATGTTTTGGCAGAAACTCAAGTGATTAAACAGTTATCTGGTAAGGTGTTTTTAAACACAATCAAAGCAGTTGATGAACTCAAAATGGATAATTCATAGTAATTCACTCAGGTTTTTTTATAAACCAACATTGATAAATGTTATAATGGACTTATCTTGGATTAAACGCTTAAAAATAACAATGAGGATGACTAGATGAGTGAAGCAACAGACAATAAAGAAGTGGCTAAACAAGAACTATTAAGCAGTAATATTAATATTACAGAATCTGCACAAGGATATTTAGCAGAGCTACTAGCCAAACAACAAACCGATGGCATTGGTGTACGTATTTTTGTAGAAAATGCTGGTACGCCAAGGGCAGAGTGTTGCATGTCATATAGCCAACCTGATGAGCATAATGAATCAGACTTACGCCTCGATTATAGTCACTTTAGTGCTTATATAGATTCAGCTTCTATTCCCTATTTGCAAGATGCTGTGATTGACTATAATGCAGACCGTTTTGGCGGGCAGTTAACCTTTAGAGCACCAAACTCAAAAGTACCACAAGTGGGTGAAAATGCCACCATTGAAGAGCGTATCCATTATGTTTTGCAGTCTGAAATTAACCCAAGCCTTGCGGCACATGGTGGCGTGGTTGAGCTGGCTGAGCTAATTGAAGAAGAAGGTGTTGGTTTGACAGCAGTACTTAAATTTGGTGGCGGTTGCCAAGGTTGCTCAGCGGTTGATGTTACTTTGCGAGAAGGTGTAGAGGTACAACTTAAACAACAAATACCAGAGCTTACCCAAGTGGTTGATGAAACGGACCATAGTCAAACAGAAAATGCCTATTATCAATAATAATTTTTAGATTATATTCCAAAATAGAATAACCTATTAATTTATTTGTGATTTTACAAATCTAACAGCTGGGTTACTATAGTTAGATTACTAGATTAGGTAATCTAACTTTTTTAATACTGATTGACATCGCTTAAAAGGACTATTGTATGACACACCAAACCACAAATCTTGAAACATTAGCAATCCATGCAGGTTATAAGCCAGATCCAACAACCAAAGCTTGTGCAGTGCCAATTTACCACACAAGTTCTTATGCATTTGACGACACACAGCATGGTGCTGACTTGTTTGACTTAAAAGTGGCAGGCAATATTTACACACGTATTATGAACCCAACCAATGCTGTGTTAGAAGAGCGAGTAGCCGCTATGGAAGGCGGTATTGCTGGGTTGGCACTGGCTTCTGGCATGGCGGCAATTACGTACACCATTCAAACGTTAGCAGAAGCTGGGGATAATATTGTTTCAGTATCTACCTTGTATGGTGGTAGCTATAACTTATTTGCTCATGCATTGCCACGCCAAGGTATTGAGGTGCGATTTTTTGACCACACTAAGCCAGAAAGTATTGCTAATTTAATTGATGATAAAACCAAAATGGTATATGCCGAAAGCATTGGTAACCCTTTAGGTAACATTGTAGATATTGAAGCACTAGCAAGCATTGCTCATGAGTATGGTGTGCCTGTGGTGATTGATAATACGGTTGCGACTCCTGCACTTTGCCGCCCAATTGATTTTGGTGCTGATATTGTTATTCACTCGTTAACGAAATACATGTCAGGCACAGGTACGTCTATTGGGGGCATTATTGTAGATGGTGGTAAGTTTGATTGGACAAAACAGCCAGAACGTTTCCCACTATTAAACACCCCAGATGTTAGTTACCATGGTGTTAATTTTGCACAAGATGTGGGTGCAGCTGCCTTTATTACCCGTGCTAGGGTAGCACCATTACGTAATACTGGAGCAGCATTAAGCCCATTTAATGCCTTTAGTATTCTGCAAGGCATAGAAACATTAGCATTGCGTATGGAACGCCATGTACAAAATGCACAAGCAGTGGCAGAGTATTTACAAAATCATGAAAAAGTGTCTTGGGTTAAATATGCGGGTTTGGCTGACCACCCAGAGCATGCACTAGCCAAAAAATACCACAAAGGAACACCATCAGCAATCTTAAGCTTTGGTGTTAAAGGTGGCAGAGAGTCAGGTGCCAAGTTTATTGATGCTTTGCAGTTGATTGTGCGCTTGGTTAATATTGGTGATGCAAAATCGCTTGCGTGCCATCCAGCCAGTACAACTCACCGTCAATTGAATGAAGAAGAGCTTGCTAAAGCGGGTGTTAGTGAAGATATGGTTCGTTTATCAATTGGTATTGAGCATATTGATGATATTAAAGCAGACTTAGAGCAAGCGTTGGCAAATGCGTAATTAAATTGCCTAATTGTTTAATGTATAAAAAACCCACGTTGCCATTTGGCATTGTGGGTTTTTATTAACTGTGGGTTTTGATTAGATACTTAATTTATATACTTAACGGTAATGTCATTAAATATCTAAATGTACCACCAAAACATCGCATTTTATGTTTGGTATGATGTTATCGACAGTTGAGCCATGTAAAAGAGCAGATAAACCATGACGCTCATGACGACCAATCACCAACAAATCTACTTGATGTGCATCGCAATAGCTAATAATTCCTTCAGTGCTTGAAATTGCGGTTACAACTTCTGCACTAATGTTAGTATTTTGGGTGTTAAGTTGGTTTCGGTCTAAAAAAGCAACCATTTCTGCTTTCATTTGTTGTTTATGTTCTTCATCAATCTCATTTAATGACGAAGCAGGTATAAGCTCATAACCAAAACCCACGACGGTGTCTTGTACAATATGTAAAATAGAAAGTTGGCTTGACTGTGTGGTTAGTTGTTGTTTTGCTTTTTGGGCAACTAAATCAGCATCTTGTTTTAAATCGGTGACTAATAGTATGTGTTGATATGACATCGTTTTATTCCTTTTTAGTTGAGTGGATAAAGCGTTGTGTGTAACTATGTTCTGTGTAATTATATTATTATCATTATTATCTGTTTATGACATGATAACAAGAATTGTAGGTTGTTGAGTAGCTTTTTTTGTTATCTATGTCGCTATTATATGGCTATTTCACTATTTAGGGTATAAATAGAGTCGCTGTTTAAAAGATTTTAGGTTATCGTACAAGCCTATTTAATCCATCGGCAAATGCTTTTTTATCTTTGTCGGAATAGGGCTTTTGCCTACCCATTTCGGTTGGGTTTAGTACGCCTGTACCTCTCATAGTATCCATAAAATCTCGCATATTTAGGTTTTGTTTTATGTTGTCTTTAGTGTAAATCATTCCTTTAAAATCCATCACCTGTGCATTTTTGTTGATACCTTCATCTGCTAAAGGGATATCACTTGTAATGATTAAATCACCACTGGTGCAATTTTCTATAATAAAGTTGTCTGCTACGTCAAAGCCTTGATTAACAACTGTCATATTAATGAGGGTCGAAGGTTTGAGATAAAGTGCTTGATTGGCAACAAAAGTTGTTTTTGTTTGGGTTCTAATAGCGGTTTTAGAGATTAATTCGCGTGCAATTTTAGGACAAGCATCGGCATCAACCCAAATGTGCATAAAGGGCTCCAATTATTGAAATAAGGATATTTATATTAGCTATAGTATCATGATTCTTACCAAAATCAGTGTGCTAAAATATGAGTTGGGGTTTTATAAACTTCTCATAACAATTAATTAATGAACTCATTAACACTTTATGAATACGTCGTTTAAAGCTGGCATTCACATCACGGCTGGCACTGCACAAAAACTAAATCCTCAAATGCAAAAGGCAATTAGGTTGCTTGCTATGTCTAGTTTTGAGTTAGAGCAGGAGATACAGCGACAGCTTGATAGTAACCCCTTGTTAGAGCGGTTAGATAATGAAGATTTGTTAGACAAAGTAGATGAGGGCGATGCGTTTTTAGGTGATGACTTTAGTAACAACAACCAACCGCTAAATCAAAATGAAGTTGGCAGTAATGATGAATTAAAAGATGATGAGTTAATAGACAGCTATGATAGATTAGCTGATTCATCATTGCACAACACAGCAATAGATACGGATTGGGACAATATTTATGCACATAGCTCAAATATGTCGTTGTCTAATAATCAAGCAAATATTGCGATAAATAGTGGAGAGTTTGATAGCTTTCAAGGTAAAACACAAGTTACTATTCAAGACCATGTGCGTTGGCAGCTTAATTTTAAACATTTATCACAACTGGATATGTTAATAGCAGACTATCTGATTGACTCGATGGATGATGGTGGTTTTATTGATATTAACCTTCAAGAATTACAAGACAATTTAACTGCTTTGGTTAAGTTTTATCAATGGGCAGATGTGGTTGAAAAAGATGAAATTGAGGTGGTTTTGCATATCATTCAGTCTTGCGAGCCTAATGGTGTAGGTGCTCGCAGCTTATCTGAGTGTTTAACACTGCAACTAAATAAATTAGATATAAATACGCCAAATATTAATAATGCGTATGAGCTGCTTAAACATTCAGAGTTATTATTAGCAAATGATATAAATGCTTTATTGGCTAAAACAGGGCTAAATGCCCATGATATTGAGCCTGCTTTAGCACTTATTCGTACTTTAAATCCAGCCCCTGGCAAAGCTTTTATCAATACGCAACCAATTTATGGAAGTGAAATGGAAAGTTATGATGTGCCTGATGTGTTGGTAAACTTAGATGATGAAATAGTGGCTGAATTAAGTCACAAACAGCCTAATATAAAATGGCGGGTTTGTTTAAATCCTGACGTTTTGCCAAAATTGCGTATTAACCAAGAGTATGCCAGCCTCATTAATGTAGATGATGACAGTACAGACAATCAATATTTAAAACATCACTTAGGTGAGGCAAAATTGTTTATCAAAAGTATCGAAGAACGAAATAATAATTTGCTAAAGGTAGCAACAGCAATTATAAAACGTCAGCAAAAGTTTTTGCTAGATGGTGCAATTGCCATGCAGCCACTGATTTTAAAAGAGATTGCTGATGAGGTTGGCTTACATGAGTCAACAGTCTCTCGGTTAACTACCAGCAAAAGTATCCTTACGCCTCAAGGGTTGTATCCTTTAAAATATTTCTTTTCATCAAGCTTGGCGAGTGGTACAGGTGCTGTATCGGCAACAGCAATTTGTGCAATGATAAAAGAGCTGATTTTGGCTGAAGACCCTAAAAAACCATTATCGGATAATGCGATTGTACAAAAGCTAGATAAACAACAAGGTGTGAGTATATCACGTCGTACGGTTGCTAAATATCGCGAGTCGATGAATATTGCATCATCAACTCAGCGGAAACAAAAGCATTAGTTAACTTTTAATCACAACTTATTGTTTATAATATTTGCTTATCACGCAATGTGCCTTTATTTTTAACAAACTTGTATGATACGAGATTTGTTAAAATCTGGGCGGTGGTTAAAAGTTTTAAAATGGATTAGATTTGGGATATTTGTTACTTAACCTCTCACCTCACCATGCCCAAATACCACCCATTTTTGTGAGGTTAAGCCTTCTAAACCAACAGGACCTCGAGCATGAATTTTATCGGTAGAGATGCCAATTTCTGCACCCAAACCATATTCAAAGCCATCGGCAAATCTGCTGGAGGCATTAATCATCACGCTCGATGAATCGACTTCACGGATAAATTGTTGAGTACGTGCGTAGTTGTTAGAGATAATTACATCGGTATGTTGACTGCCATGGCTGTTGATGTGAGTAATGGCATCATTAATGCCATCAACCAACTTAACGGCAAGTATCGGCGCAAGATACTCGGTATCCCAATCTTCATCGACTGCTTTATCAATATGACCTTGCAAAATAGCTGACTGTTGTAATAATGGCAAAGATTGCGCACACGCATGTAATTGCATTTGTGTATCCGCTTGCACAATTGCTTCACAAATTGGTGTAAGTAGTGTATCTGCGACAGCTTTATCTACCAGTAAGGTTTCCATAGTATTGCAAGTACCATAGCGTTGAGTTTTGGCGTTAACCGAGATAGTTACTGCCAATTTAGGGTCAGCAAACGCATCAATATAAGTATGGCAGTTACCATCAAGGTGTTTAATGACAGGTACACGAGCTTCATCGGTAATACGTGCAATCAAACCCTTACCACCACGAGGTACGATAACATCCACATACTGACTCATGGTAATTAACTCACCGACAGCTGCACGGTCAGTGGTAGCAATGACTTGCACGGCGTTGGCAGGTAACCCCGCATTTACCAGACCTTGATGGATACACTTGGCAATGGCTTGGTTGGACTCAAAGGCTTCCTTACCGCCACGCAGGATGATGGCATTGCCAGATTTTAGTGCGAGTGAGCCAGCTTCTAAGGTGACATTGGGGCGAGACTCATAAATCATACCCACCACACCAAGAGGTACACGCATCTTGCCCAGTTGAATGCCTGATGGACGGAAAGTCATGTCGCTAATCTCGCCAACGGGATCAGGCAGGGCAACCACATCTTTTAGACCTTTAAGCATGTCATCAAAGCGAGCCTCAGTTAGCTCCAAGCGGTCAAGCAAAGCAGACTCAAGGTTGTTGTTATGCCCATTTTTCATATCCATGGCATTGGCAGCCAAAATATCGGCTTTGTTTGCTAGCAAAGTATCATGAATCGCCATTAGTGCTGAGTTTTTGTCGTTGGTGCTGGCGGCTGCTAGAGTGCGTGAGGCATTGCGAGCTTGTTTACCGACAGTTTGCATGTAGGTTTTAATGTTTGCTGAGGTATCCATACATAGTCCTTTAATTTGTTAAAAGCTTTGAATGTTTGTTAACATATAATAAAATATGGCTTTAGTAAAGGCGTACAGATTAAACTCAATAAGTTAAAACAAAAAACTTGCCTTTATCCCCTGTTTTGGGTGAAAATAGCCAGCTATATTTATTGATAGATATGAAGTAAGATACTAAGTATTAATGTAATGTTAAGATACTAGGTATTAATTCAATGATATTGTTTGCCACATTACCAATTAGCCAATAGTAAAAGTATAGTATGAATACAGAAGATAATCGTCCAGTTGCTCTTAATTTAATAAACATCCATAAAAACTATGGTGCTTTAGAGGTTTTAAAAGGAGTGTCTTTAACGGCTCATGATGGCGATGTGATTTCTATTCTTGGTTCATCTGGTTCTGGTAAATCGACCCTTTTACGTTGCGTAAATTTGCTAGAGAATCCATCAGCTGGGCAAATTATCGTTGGGCAAGACGAGCTAGTGCTGGTAAAAGCAAAAGATGGCAACTTAAAGGCAAAAAACCGTAAGCAGTTAGATGCCATGCGCGCAAAAATTGGTTTTGTTTTTCAAAGTTTTAATTTATGGCCACATAAAACAATTTTAGAAAATATTATTGAAGGTCCTACTCAGGTTTTAAAAATAAACAAAGCACAGGCCATACAGGAGGCAAAAGATTTATTGGCAAAGGTTGGTTTGGCAGATAAACATAATGCTTATCCTGATAATTTATCTGGTGGTCAAAAGCAGCGTGTTGCCATTGCCCGTGCCTTAGCAATGAAGCCCCAAGTGCTTTTGTTTGATGAGCCAACCTCAGCACTTGATCCAGAATTGGTGAATGAGGTATTAGCGGTGATGCAGGAACTCGCCGAAGAAGGCAGAACCATGCTAATTGTTACCCACGAAATGCGATTTGCACGTGAGGTTTCTAGCAAAGTCGTATTTTTACATGAAGGGCGTATTGAAGAAATGGGTACACCAGAGCAAGTGTTCGATAATCCAAAATCAGAGCGTGTTAAAGAGTTTATGGCATCGCATCATTAATGTTTAGATGGGTACCTATATTATTGCCTTTGCTATTAAAGACTTACTTTTGTGAGTCTTTTTTTATTTTTTGGTATAAGTATTAGCAATGGTCGTTGATTTTATATAAAAATGTTTGTTTTTCTGTAGGTTGTCAGGTATTATTCATCTGTAGTATATACACAAATTTGTTTACACTTTAATGACAGAAACTGTCATTTTTATTTAATTTTGTTTTAAAAAGGAAGACTTTATTATGCCAGCTTTACGCACTTTTACAGCAGCTAGCACTTTACTAGCATTATCTATTGGCTTGTCAGCTTGTGGTGGTAACAAACCAGCAGAAGAAGCAAAAGCAACTAATGAAACCGCAGAAGCCTCTGCTGAAGTTGTTCGTTTTGCAACTGAGGGTGCATACCCTCCAATGAACTTTACCGATAAAGATGGTAATCTTGTTGGGTTTGATGTTGATGTTGCGAATGCACTGTGTGAGCAAATGAAAGCAAATTGCGAAATTGTAGCACAAGATTGGGAAGGTATCATTCCTGGTTTACAGGCAGAAAAATACGATGCAATTATTGCCGGTATGTCTATCACTGATGAGCGTAAGAAAGTAGTAGATTTTTCTGATCCATACTTTAGCAGTGGCTTGTTATTAATTGCTAAAAAGGGCGAAGACGTAAGTTTTGAAAGTTTAGCTGGTAAAGCAGTTGGTGCGCAAGGTGCAACCATTGCTTCTCAATATCTAGAAGAAGAACATCCGGACATTAAAGTTAAAATGTATGACACTCAAGAAAACGTCAACCTTGATTTAATCAATGGTCGTTTGGATGCCGTGTTAGTGGATCAAGTAGTAGGTACTGATTGGTTGAACTCTGAAGATGCAAGTAACTTTGAGCAAAAAGGTGATGTTGTGTCAACTGGTAAAGATGACTTTGGTATTGCTACTCGTAAAGATGATGAGCTAGTTGGTAAGCTAAATACAGCTTTGGCTGATATTAAGTCTAACGGTAAATATGATGAGATTTCATCAAAATACTTTAACAAATAGTTTTTGATTTAATAACAAACTTTTAAAGTTTGTTATTTGTATCTATGTGTTATTAGTTTTTGTTAAATATAAAAAACCTGCTTTTAACTCCCGTTATTAAGGGAGTTTGGTGGGTTTTTTTATGGCAAATTTAAAAAACAGATTACAATAGATTTAAATAGCTTTTACTGGCAGTATTGGCTTAAGCTTGTTATTATAATTAGTTTGAAGAATGACTGTTTGGATAATACGGATAAAAGTATGTTTTTTAGGGTGGGTGTTTCATGTTAGATTTGGAAGGCTTTGGACATTTATTGATAACAGGCTCGTGGCTTACCATTAAACTTGCGATAGTCAGTTTGGCAATTGGTATGGTGTTTGGTATCCTCGGTGCGACTGCTAAGCTTTCATCAGTGTGGATATTTAATAAATTAGCAACCATTTACACCACGGTTATGCGTGGCATACCCGAACTTTTAATGATTTTATTTATATATTTTGGTGGCACTATTATATTAAATAAAATTTTAAAAAGTTTTGGCTATACACAACATGTTGATATTAGTCCTTTTGCAGCTGGTGTGACTGTATTGGCTATTGCGTTTGGTGCTTATGCAACCGAGGTATTGCGTATGGCAATACAAGAAATTCCCACAGGGCAATGGGAAGCCGCTAAAGCAATGGGAATGACACCCATACAAACTTTTTTTCGTATTATCTTACCGCAAGTTTGGGCATTGGCGTTGCCAGGTTTAGGCAACCTATTTTTGGTATTGATTAAAGACACAGCACTGGTGTCGGTTGTTGGTTTATACGATATTATGTATTACGCTAAAAAAGGTGGTGAGTCAACGGCGGAGCCATTTACTTTTTATTTTGCAGCTGCTTTGATATATTTGCTCATCACAACCGTGGTGACTGGGGCCATGATATTACTAGAAAAAAGAGCAAACCCAGCCAAGCAGTATTCTTTAAAACTTAAGCGTATGTCTGATAATAGCAGCATAGCAAGTGTGTAGTAGATAGAGAGAAGATATTATGAAATGGAATTGGAATGTAATTTTTGACTCACTACCTACTTTGTTTGAGGCATCAATATTAACTGCTAAATTGGTTATCTTATCAGGCATTTTAGGGCTGTTTTTTGGTATCATTATTGGCTTACTTAGGGCAAATAAAAACAGATGGGTGCAAGCGTTGCCATTTGCCTTTATCTTCTTTTTTAGGGGTACACCATTATTAGTCCAAATATTTTTGGTGTATGCAGGGCTGGGCCAATTTGATTTTATTCGAGAATCTGTATTGTGGGAACCTGTTTTTAAACAAGCCTTTTGGTGTGCCATTATTGCCTTTACCTTAAATACCAGTGCCTATATTGCAGAGATTGTGCGTGGAGCGATTGAGGCTATTCCAAAAGGAGAACTTGAAGCGGCTGATGCCATTGGTATGTCGCAGTTGCAAAAATTGTTTAGGATAACCCTACCAAGAGCCTTTGGTATTATGATTCCAGCATACAGTAATGAAGTTATTTTTATGCTTAAAGGTAGTGCACTGGCTTCTACCATTACTTTGGTGGAGTTGACTCGTGCCGCCCAAAAAATCGGCACAAAAACCTATGCAGTTATCGAAATGTATTTTGCTGCGGGTATCTTTTATTTGGTGTTATCGTGGTTATTTATGTGGTTGTTTAGAAGCTTAGAAAAGCGATTTAACAAACATAACCAAGACGTTGTACTGCCAGAAACAGCTGCTGGTACAATTGCACATTCATAATTAGATTGATATTTGTTAAACCGTTTATATGCAAGTATGAGCGGTTTTTTATTGCTTGACTCAGCCAAATGTTACAATGATTAAGATGACTAACATCGCCACAAATAAAATTAATTGTGGTGATGACTAAAAAATTAACCATAAGGAGTAATTATGCAAGATTTAAAAATAGGCAAAGTGGTTTGTGTTGGTCGTAACTATGCCGATCATGCAAAAGAATTAGGCAATGAAGTACCCAGCCAACCAATACTATTTATGAAACCAGCATCTGCTGTGGTATCAGTCAATAAAGCGGTGCAACTGCCCAATTTTGGTGGAGAGGTGCATTTTGAAACTGAGCTTTGTGTACAAGTAAGTAAAGATTTAATAAATGCAACCATGGAAGAAGTTAAAACAGCGATTAATGCTGTAACATTGGGGTTAGACTTAACATTACGTGATTTGCAGGCTCAATTAAAAAGTAAAGGACACCCATGGGAACGCTCAAAAGCGTTTGCTGGCTCTTGTGTACTTGCTGACTGGGTTGATGCAAATAGTTTTGGCGACTTGACACAGGTAAATTATCAGTTATTTATAAATGATGAACTAAAACAACAGGGTGATACGGCTCTTATGTTGTTCCCAATTTATCAACTATTGGTAGAGATTAGTCAGGCATTTGGTTTGCAGGCTGGTGATGTAATAATGACTGGTACGCCAAAAGGGGTGGGGCGGTTAACAACAGGAGATAAATTAACATTAGTATTAAATGAGCAAAAATGGACAACCAAAGTTTGTTAATGAGTAGATTGAGATGGATGATGTTTTTTAAGGCTGATATAAAGTAACCGCAATTATCTGTTTTTTAGAGCCTGTTTTTTAATGCATAAACCCAATCCAACGCTTGCTTTGCCGTCATTTCATCTGGGTTAAGCTCATGGATGAGTGCATTTAACGCATCAAACTTTGCGGCTTTTTTAGCGTGTACTGCATCTTTAGCAAAATTAAATAAATCTGCTTGAGCATTTTGTTTTGCAACGGTTTTTTGAGATTTGTTAACTTTAGTTTTTTTGGTACTTTTAGCCTGTTGAACAAGATAATGATTTAAATAGTCTTGTGCTTGGGTCAAAACATCGCTTGGTACCCCCGCCATTTTGGCGACATGCAAACCAAAGCTTGAATTTGCTGAACCATCTCGTATTTGATGCAGTAGTAATAACTTGCCTTCAACTTCACTGGCAGCAACATGCACATTTCTCATATTCTTATGGGTGTCAGCAAGTTGTGTTAGCTCAAAATAGTGGGTAGCAAACAAGGTTAAGCAGCGCATATCTGCCAAACGTTTTATACATGAAAATGCCATTGCCAGCCCATCGGTTGTGCTAGTGCCACGCCCAATCTCATCCATGAGTACTAAGGCTTTTTCGGTTGCCAAATTGAGTATGTGTGCCGTTTCAATCATTTCAACCATAAAGGTAGATTTACCGCCTGCCAAATCATCAGCCGAACCAATGCGCGTAAAAATACGGTCAATGTCACCAATGGTGGCATGTTCGGCAGGTACAAAACTGCCACAACTTGCTAGCAATACAATTAATGCCACTTGCCGCATGTAGGTGGACTTACCACCCATGTTAGGACCTGTGATTAATAGTAAATGTTCTGGGTGGTTGTTGGTGCCCATGATGCTGTCGTTGGCAACAAAGTGATTGGCAATATGTTCTGATCTTGTAGCATTGCCCGTTTGCTGGCTGGCAATTAAACCTGCTTCAACCACCAAATGTCGCCCTTTTTTAATAGCTAATATACCGCTTTTTGTACTCATGGTTGGGCGTTGCCAATTGTATTTATTAGCAAGCATTGCCCAGTTGATAAGCACGTCAATTTGTGCAATAGATTGTGCCAACTGTTGCAGCTGACTGACTTTGCTAACAAGTTGTACTAATAACTGGTTATAAAGTAGTTTTTCTTTTGCCAGTGCTTGTGATTGAGCCGTTAAGTAATCATTTTCTAAGGTTTTTAGCTCATCAGTGATGTAACGCTCACTATTTTTTAAGGTTTGCCTGCGTATAAATGAGCTGGGTGCAGCATCTGCTTGCCCTTTTGGTAACTCAAAATAAAAGCCACTTACCTTGTTAAAGCCAACTTTTAAGCTTGGTAAATGATGCTGCGTGGTGATGGTGTTTGCCATGTGATTTAATGTGTCTTGCACATTGTCATGCAAGTGAGTGAGGCGATCAAACTCATCATCATAGCCAGTTTTAATCATGCCACCATCACGGATGTGAGCAGGCGGCTCTTCAATAATCGCTCGTTCAATCAAGCTGGCAACATCATTTAAAACAGAGGTTGCCGTTGGTAGGTTTGTTAGCAGCATTGGCAACAACCCATTGCCTGCCGAATCAACCCTTAATTCATTTAATTGAGTTTCTATCAATCTACTTAAACGGATGCTGTCGGCAAGCCTTCTTAAATCACGTGGTTTGGCAGAGTTAAGGCTAATACGACTGCTAATACGTTCAATATCTGCAAAGTTTGCTAGTGTCTCCTGCAAATTTTTTAGTTGTGATTCTTTGCTATTGTTTAGCAAAGTTTCAATCGCATCTGCCCTAAGTTTGATATGCTCTCGCTGACGCAGTGGTCGTTTGATTTGTTGTGGTAATAAGCGTCTGCCCATGGGCGTTTGGCAATGATTAAGCACCTCAATTAATGCAGTACCATTTGGGCTAATACTATAAAAAATTTCTAGATTACGCTGGCAAATGTCATCGATAATTAAGTAATCTTGAGAATCTTCAACAATCAGTTGATTAACATGTGGTATTTGCCGTTGCTGGGTTTGTCTTGCATAGTGGATAAGTGCTGCTGTACTTGTTTGGATAAATGTACTGTGTGCAATGCCTAAGCCATCAATATGGCGTACATCAAACTGTTGGCAAATGGTTGCTGCGGCATGGTTGGCAGAAAAATCACTACTGGCAACTTCAATAACAGGGCATTTAAGGGTTTGTTGTAGCCAAAGGTTTATCTCATCATCACCAATTTTTGTTTGATTGGCGGTAATATCTTCACTAATTAAACATTCGCTTGGTTCAAAACGGGCAAGTACAGTTGCAAGCTCATTTTTAACTTGTTTGGCATTAGTACCATCAATGCTTTGGCAAATCACTTTACCAGCAGAGATATCCAAGCGACTTATACCTATTTTATATGCTGATTTTTTATGGTTAATGTCAAAATCTATGGCAACCACACTTGGTGTTTGGCTCGTACCATGACTGGCAGCAATTAGCGTATCTTCGGTAAGTGTGCCAGCGGTTAGGGTGCGTACCACTTCACGTTTCATAATGCCTTTAGTAGGCTTGTTATGTTTTTTCTCGTGCTGGGTTTCTTGCTCTATTTGCTCGCAAATTACAACAGTTTGTCCTTTTGCAATCATGCGAGCCATGTAACTGTCGGCAGCATGAAACGGTACTCCCGCCATGGGTATATTTTGCCCTGCTTTGTCATTACCTCGGCGAGTTAATGTAATGTCTAACAAACGTGCAGCCTTTTTGGCATCTTCAAAAAACAATTCATAAAAATCACCCATACGGTATAGGAATAAAGCATTTGGATACTTTGCTTTCATTTGTAAGTATTGCACCATCATTGGGGTGTGATTGTTTAGGTCGTAGGTTTGGTCGCCTATTTGTAAAATGTTTTTGCTTGTTAGTGTCATGAAATTTGAGTAGTTTGGCTATTGTCAATCTTAAGTAATGTCATATTTTAACATGGTAAACTAGGGCAAACTTAATCAATTTATTTAAATTAACACGGTGTTTTATGTCACGCATTAAAGGCAAAAAAATCATAACCAACATATCGCAAGTTATTTCAGGCAATCAGATAGAAAAAAACTTAAAAATTGCCATTCAATATCATTTTATAAAAAAGAAATACAGTGTATTTTTAGAAAAAAACATTGCCACACAAATGACGGTACCAGATTTATGCAAAGTAGATGCTAATCTTGCAGATTTAACGTTTGATAAAACTATCCGTAGATACCGTGCTGATGTGTTAGCAATAAATACCAAAAGTGAGGTGGTTATTATAGAAATAAAATCTTCAAAAAAAGACTATACCTCAGATAATAAATTTTTAAATTATCGTAAATATTGCGATAAACTTTATCTTGCGGTAACAGATGATTGGCTAACCCAAGCAATGATTGATGAAATACCCAAAGGGGTTGGGATTATCCATGTATCATTAGACAGTGATAATCAACCCGTTTTTCATTACCTGCGTAAAGCACGTAAACTCAATATGTTAAAGTCAGGCACACGTTATGCCATGATGGTTAATCTTGCTTGGCATTCTGGGCTATCGGTTAAGCAAGTGATGTTAAGAAAACCTGTCATTAAAGTTGGTTAAAAACCAAAATAATCATAAAGGTAAGTTAAAAATTTTTAGTTTTGGCTGTTTTTTACTTAAAAGCATACAAATTCTCTTGATATTCTTGTATTCATATAAAGCGTGACCATATATAATAGGTGGGTTAATTGTTCCCTATTTTTTATTTTAAGCAATCTCTAGGTTTTAAACTATGTTAAACAAAGTTATCAGCACAGTTATTGGCACTAAAAATGACCGTGAGCTGAAGCGAATGAGAAAAACCGTTGAAAAAATCAATGGATATGAATCACAAATTCAAGCACTAAGTGATGAAGCACTGACTGCAAAAACTGCCGAATTCCAAAAGCGTCATAAAGAAGGTGAAAGCCTAGATAAACTTTTGCCAGAAGCTTTTGCTGTATGTCGTGAGGCATCAATCCGTATTAATGGTATGCGCCATTATGATGTGCAACTGATTGGTGGTATTGTGCTACATGATGGCAAAATTGCTGAAATGAAAACAGGAGAAGGTAAAACGCTAATGGCAACCTTAGCAATTTACCTCAATGCACTCAGTGGCAAAGGTGTGCATATTGTTACAGTAAATGACTACTTAGCAAGGCGTGATGCCGAGCTAAATGCCCCTTTATTTAATTTTTTAGGGCTTACTGTTGGGGTGGTCTATTCACAACAACCGCCAATGGAAAAAGTTGGTGCTTACCAAGCAGACATTACTTACGGTACTAACAATGAATATGGCTTTGACTACCTGCGTGACAACATGGTATTTAGCCTAGAAGAGAAAAAACAGCGTCCGTTAAACTTTTGTATTATTGATGAGATTGACTCAATCTTAATTGATGAGGCTCGTACACCGCTTATTATCTCTGGGCAGGCTGATGATTCATCTCACACTTATAAGGTGATTAATGACATTATTCCACGTTTAAAGCGTTCTGATGATGAGGAAAAAAACCGAGAAAATAAAGCCGATGATTTTTGGATTGATGAAAAAAACCGCAGCATAGAAATTAGCGAAAAAGGCTATGAAAAAATAGAAGACTTTTTAGTAGAAGTGGGGGAAATGAAAGAGGGAGAAAGCCTTTATAGTCCTACTCGTTTACCCTTACTTGCTCATGTGCAAGCAGCCATACGTGCACACCATTTGTTTGCCAAAAACGTTAACTACATTGTACAAGAGGGTGAGGTAGTTATTGTTGATGAAAATACGGGTCGTACCATGCCCGGCAGACGTTGGTCAGAAGGCTTACACCAAGCGGTGGAGGCAAAAGAAGGGGTTGAAATTCAGCCAGAAAACCAAACGATGGCAACCACCACCTTCCAAAATTATTTCCGTTTGTATGACAAACTCTCTGGTATGACGGGTACAGCAGATACAGAGGCAGCAGAATTTAAATCAACTTACGACTTAGATGTCGTGGTCATCCCAACTCATCGCCCAATTGCTCGTGTGGACTTAGACGACCAAATCTTTTTAAGTAAGCTTGGCAAATACAAAGGCATTATGCGAGAGTTGCAAGAAATCCAAGCGAAAGGTGCACCCGTGTTGATTGGTACAGCCACCATTGAAGCAAGTGAAGAGTTATCTTATTTGTTAGACCAAGCAGGTATTAAACACAATGTACTAAATGCTAAACAACACGAGCGTGAGGCAGAAATTATTGCACAAGCAGGGGCACCAAGAGCGGTAACTATTGCAACTAACATGGCAGGGCGTGGTACGGATATTATTTTAGGTGGTAACTGGCAAGCCCAAGTAGAAGATTTAAACTCACTCACCGAAGATGAAAAACAGCGTTTGCTAGACGATTGGAAAATACGCAACCAACAAGTGATTGATGCGGGTGGTTTACATATTATTGGTTCAGAACGTCATGAGTCTCGCCGTATTGACAACCAGTTGCGTGGACGAGCTGGTCGTCAAGGTGACCCAGGTATGTCTCGCTTCTTTTTATCGCTAGAAGATGATTTAATGCGTATTTTTGCTGGTGATCGTGTCATGAACATGATGCGTGCCATGGGGTTAAAAGAAGATGAAGCTATTGAGCATAAAATGGTTTCTCGTTCTATCGAAAATGCCCAAACTAAAGTTGAAGCACGCGACTTTGATGCCCGTAAAAACCTACTTAAATATGATGATGTTGCCAATGAACAGCGTAAAGTTGTGTATAAGCAGCGTGATGAATTGCTGGCAGAGACTGATCTAAAAGCATCTATCGAGGCAATGCACTATGATGTTTATAACGCAATGATTGATGAATTTATCCCACCTGGATCGGTTGAAGACCAATGGAACATTGATGGTTTAGAAGATGAGCTAGAAGATGAATTTAAAATTTATATCCCAATTAATGACTGGTTGGATGAAGACCGCCGCTTAGACGAAGATGGCATCCGTGAAAGAGTGATTAACATCGCATTGGAACGTTATCACGAACGCCGAGAAACAATGGGAGAATCTAATGGCGGTAGATTAGAACGTCATTTAATGTTGCAAAGCTTAGACCGCCATTGGAAAGAGCATTTAACCCAAATGGATCAATTACGTAAAGGCATTCATTTGCGTGGTTATGCACAAAAAAATCCAGAGCAAGAATATAAACGCGAGTCGTTTGAGTTGTTCCAGTCTATGATGGGTGCAATAAAATCTGATACAGTACAAGACCTCTCACGCGTGCATGTGCCAACCAAAGAAGAAATGGAAGCACTAAAAGAGCAACAACGTCTTGAGGCAGAAAGATTGCGTGAAAGCATGCAGTTTAAGCACCAAGAAATGAGCCCAATAGCAGCAGAAACTAATGAAGAAATTGAAGCAAAAAAATCCGCTTCAAACAATGAAGACAATCCATATGCTGATAGGCACATTAGCCGAAACGCTGCTTGCCCTTGTGGCTCTGGACTTAAATATAAACAATGCCATGGCAAAATTTAATGGGTTTGTTTTGTGCTTTTTTACTTAATTGGCAATAGGCTATTTTAATTTTAGTCATCTAGTAGTGTTGTTTATCTACTTTAGCCCTTTCAGCCGATAAAAAAACCCAAAGATTTTTAAATCAATGGGTTAAATAGATGTAAACCAAACCATATGAAATGGTTTAGAAGGGTATATCATCATCTGCTGGCGCATCACTCATTGCCATATCCTGTGGTTTGGGCTGTTGAGCAGATTGTGCTTGTTGTTGAGGGGCTGAATTGGCAAAACTATTATTTTGTGGAGCATTGTTAGCAAAATTGTTGTTTTGGTTTTTAAATTCACCTTGATTTTGATAACTGCCTTGTCCAGCATTGTTGCTGCCACCTAGCATTTGCATATTATCTGCACGGATTTCGGTAATATAACGGTCTTGCCCGTTTTGATCTTGGTATTTACGTGTGCGTAGGCGACCCTCGATATACACACTGCTGCCTTTACGCAGATATTGAGCAGCTACTTCTGCCAAGCGGTTATTTAAAGAAATACGATGCCACTCAGTTAATTCTTTACGCTCGCCAGTTTGTTTATCTGTCCATTGTTCTGTAGTTGCCACAGAAATATTGGTAACCATACCACCGTTTTGGAAGGTTCGGCTTTCTGGATCAGCACCTAAGTTACCTACGATGATTACTTTATTTATTCCTCGCATATTTTGTTCCTTTTTCCTTTTATTAAACGATATATATACAATATATTAAACCAACCAATTATACAATATAGCAAGAAAAACTTTTGAAGATAAGTTTTAAATTTAATTTCCAATGGTTGTTTATTTATCAGTTAGAGAATAAAGCAAATATGGCTCATATAACCAATGCGTTAGAGGTTTTGTTGAGTGGGTTAAAAAGGCAGTTAAATTGTCATAAGAGGCTAAATTATTAGCGTAAGTTACGCTTTATTAATGATTCTTTATGTAAAAGAATGGGTTAATAGCATGAATTTTGTCCATTTCATGCTATCGCCAGTTTTGGAGCATGATTGTCTATATAAACCTTAATTTACTTTAAATTTATGGCTGATACGGTTTTATAATAAAGTCCCAACTTTTAAATTTATAAAACCCTTGGGGGTAATTATTTTAATCATTTTTAAATGATAATTCTGAGCTGGATTAACCCTAGCTCAGAATTAGTCTATCATAAAAACTAGATTAAATATTAAGTTGATTTACCACTGGTAACAGATAAAATGGTAAAGAATATAAGTGGCCAAACAACTGCAAGCCCCCACCATAAAGCATTACCAAAAATTAATGCCATACCAAGTAGACCTGCTTGAATAACATAATAGGTCATTGCAAGTAATGTTTTACGAATAACAAAACCTTCTTTATTAATCATGCCTACAACCGCACAAGCCGCAACAACATTATGCACAGAAATCATATTACCAGCGGCACCACCAATGGCTTGTAGTGCAACAACCATTGATGCCATATCTATACCTAATCCAATTTGAGTAGCGGTTGACCATTGAAAGTAAGAGAACATCATGTTACTAACAGTATTGGAGCCAGCAATAAATGCACCTAATGCACCAATCCATGGTGAAAAAATAGGCCATGCATTTGCAAAAGTAGCAGCGGCACTTTCCGCTAAAAAGATAGGCATCGCAGGTAAAGCATTCGCAACGCCTTCAGCAGAACCTGAATTAATAAAGACTTGTACCATGGGTACAGAACATAATAAAGCAGGAGCAGCGGCAACCATTGTTTTAGCTGAGCTTGACCAGCTGCGTTTAATAGCAGCACCATTCATGCTAAAAATAACAATACAAAGTAATGAGGTGATGATTAAAATAGAACCTGGAGAATAGGCAAGTTGAATTTTACTAGAAATGCTGGTACCAAATAAGTTAGCGAACTTGATAGTTGTCATATCACCAACTAAAAATGCTTTTAGTGGGGCAATGATACGCGTTAAAATTAATAAGCCAATGACAATCACATAGGGTGAAAAAGCTCTTATAATAGAAAATTTTGGTGTAGAATCATCATTTGCTTCTTTTTCGGCTTCTTTGGCTGGCAAAGTGCCTAACCAGTCTTTGTCCCATGCTGCACGTGGTGCAAAGTCAAAAGTTTCTTTTGGTACCAAAAACCCAGCTTTAGCTGCAGGAACAACAATTAACAGACCAATGAAACCACCCACTAGAGATGGAAATTCAGGACCTAAATATTTAGCTACCAAAAAGTAAGGAATAGTAAATGCCAAACCTGCAAAAATTGCAAAGGGAGCTGCTTTTAAGCCCTCTAGAAATGAGCGTTTTTCGCCAAAGAAACGAGTTAAGAACGCACTTAAGATAAGCGGAATTAAAAAACCAACCATAGCGTGCAACATACCAACGTTGCCTGTAATTTGTAGTAAATACTGCTCTGGTGTCATTGGTGCGATGGCTGCCGCAATGTCTTCTTTACCACTGATACCTGAGTTCACCCCTAAAATGAGAGGGGTCCCCACTGCACCAAAGGATACAGGGGTTGATTGGATAATCAATACTGACATTACACAGGCCATTGCAGGGAAGCCCAAAGCAAATAAAAGCGGCGCACCTACAGCAGAAGGTGTGCCAAAACCTGAAGAGCCTTCAACTAATGAACAGAATAACCATGCAACGATGATTACTTGTACACGGCGGTCAGGTGAAATATCCATGAACCCTTTACGGATGGCGTGGATTGCACCACTTTCTTTTAAGGTGTTTAGTAGTAAAATTGCAGAAAATACAATAAATAAAATTGAGAGAGCAACAATAACCCCTTTAACACTGGCTGCGGCTACTATTGGAGCACCTGCTTGCCAAACAAACAAAGCAAGTGCTGCTGTTACTATATAAGCAGCAAGCATAGATACTTTGGCAGAAAGTCTAAATATCACCAGTAATAAAAATACGACTAAAATAGGCATGAGTGCTAATAAAATATACACAATAACCTCCTTGTAAAACTATTAAATGTGAGTGTTGTAATATTATTAAATATTAAATGCATAATATCATGTATAAACATAAATGAATAATGCAGTCTCTATTTATTTTATGTTGCAATTTTATGACAAAAAATTATCTAATTACAAATAATATTTTAAATAAGAATTATAACCACTTCTTTTTATTAAAAAAATAATTTGTTTTAGCGAAATAACATCCCCATAATAACCACTATGATAAAATTGATTAAAAAAATAATATTGCTTGGCGGGCTTTTGCTAATATGTTTTCATATTTTGGTTGGTGGTATGTTACTGCTATGGAAAACGCAACCAGTCAATAATAGTATGTTTATGTTATCACACCGTTTGCAAGGCGGTAGTATACAACAGACTTGGGTGGATTATGATAAAATTGCAAAATCTGCAAAACAAGCGGTTATCGCCAGTGAAGATGCCAAGTTTACTAGCCATCATGGGTTTGATTTGGAGGGTATTGAACAAGCGATTAAAAAAAATCAAAATAGTGGTGAAATATCAGCTGGAGGCTCTACCATCAGCCAACAACTTGCAAAAAATTTGTTTTTAACCTCGCATCGTTCTTATATTCGAAAAATGGAAGAAGCAGTTATTACTGTGATGATAGAGCAAATGTGGGATAAAAAAAGAATTTTAGCAGTTTATTTAAACATCGCAGAGTTTGGCAAGGGTATTTATGGCATTGAAGCGGCAGCCCAGCATTATTTTAACAAGTCTGCTAACAAATTGGTAAAAGAAGAGTCGGCGCTCCTAATTAGTATGTTGACTAATCCAAAATATTATCAAAACAATATGGGTAGTCGACGCCTCAAAAATAAACAACGCATCATTTTGCGGCGTATGCGTTCAGCAAAGTTGCCAAGTGCATAATCTCTATGTATAAATTAGTAATATAGTTAGAAAAAAATAATTAAGACGATGGATATGTGTATTCAAAAAAAATTGGTAGTAAAGGAATTGGCAAAAGCAGACTATCAAACAACGCATGATGCTATGTTGTCTCGAACACTTGCACGTATAGATGCCAAAAAACAAAATAATCAACAAACCGATGATGAATTGTGGATAGTAGACCATCATGATGTGTTTACGCTTGGACAAGCGGGTAAAGAGGAGCATATCTTAGCTCGTGGGGATATACCCATTATAAAAACCGACCGTGGAGGGCAGGTGACTTGGCATGGACATGGGCAATTAGTTGTTTATTTGTTGTTTGATTTAAGCTCGCTTGGTTGGAAGGTGCGTGACTTAGTTTCGCATGCTGAACAAGCAATTGAAGATGTCGTAAATCAATATTTACCAAAAGATTTAATCGCAAAAGCTCGGCAAGATGCCCCTGGTGTTTATATCTTTCAAAAAACTCAGGATAACAAAGCAATTAAGTTAGAAGATATGATGCTAGGTAAAATTGCTTCACTCGGCTTTAAAATTAAACAAGGGTTTAGTTATCATGGTATTGCCTTAAACCTAAGCTGTGATTTGAGTGCATTCAATCTAATAAACCCTTGTGGTTATGCGGGTATGCAAATGTTGAGACTTGCAGACTTTGCTACCATAAGTGATGAACAAATCGCAAATGAATTGGTTGCAAATATTGCTAAAAGACATGCAGGTGATATTGTATTAAGATAGCAAACACATTGATTTAAATAGTCAATTTTGGTTTATAAAATTAAGTTATGTTATACTTTTTTGGTCTTGAACGTTTAATTTAGTATTAAGGAATAATAATGGCAGATTTTAATAAAATTTTGGATGCTGGTGATGTCGCAAATGGCATCGTTAATGTGGTAGTAGAAATCCCAGCAGGGAGTAACCATAAAGTAGAATGGAATCGCAAATTAGCGTGTTTTCAGCTTGATAGAGTTGAGCCAACCATTTTTGCTAAGCCATGTAATTATGGGTTTTTACCTCAAACTTTAGATGAAGATGGTGATGAGTTAGATGCGTTAATTATTACTGAACAACCATTAACAACAGGTGTGTTTTTAGAGGCTAAAGTTATTGGGGTGATGAAGTTTGTTGACGATGGTGAAGTTGATGACAAAGTGGTGGTCGTACCTGCTGATGACCGTAACAATGGCAATGCGATTAATAGTTTAGCTGATTTGCCAGAACAGTTAATTAAACAGTTAGAGTTTCACTTTAACCATTATAAAGACCTGAAAAAAGCAGGCACAACGGTTGTAGAAAGCTGGGAAGATGCTGATGCTGCCAAACAAGTGATTTATGATGCTATCCAACGTTGGAAAGATGAAGCTTAATCATTGAATTTAATGGTTGTTAAGCATCCTGTTTTTTAAAAATGTTATCATAACCGCAAGTTTATAGTTAGACTTGTGGTTTTTTATTAAGTTCATATTTTGAGGTTGTACTTGTGTCTAAACAAACATCAAAAAAGTTGCCAAAAAACATTGCACAAATGGTAGAAAAAAACAATTTTGTTATTGCTATTAAAACATTGGTAGCAGAAGACAACATTAGTTTTGCAGAGGCAAAAGCTAGAATTGATGCCTATGAAAAGCAATTAAAGCAAAAGCAAGAGACTGAACAACAAAAAATTGTAAACCAACAGTCCAAAAGCTTAAAAACTGAAACAAACGCGTTTAATACGTTGCAAAATGGTATTGATAAAAAGTTTGTGGCAGAAGGGTGCAAAAAACCACTATTGCCTTATTGGATAAAAAGGGTGATTGTTATTGTCGTGGTTTTGGTGATTTTGTTATGGGCATTTTGGCAGTTGATTAAATAAAAATTGATAGGTAAAGCGAGAACAAGATGAAAAATTTGACAACCAGGCTGTCATCATTGGTATTAGCGATGCTTGCATTGTCATTAATAGGATGTGTCAGCAAAAACTCATCAGCGTTTGTTACGTCAAATGTGTCTGATAATGTCATTGGTGCGACGACCAAAGAAATTTTGGTTGCCGAATCTATGCGTTTACCAATTCTTAAAGCGGATCCAAGTTTAACGGATAGTCAAAAGCAATGTATCGATGAAATTGACTTAACCAATATGGCAAAACCAGTACAAGGAGTTTTGCGTAAAAAATTTACAAAAGATGAGTTAACTAGGTTAGATACATTTTTTGATTCTGATTCTGCAAAAGCAGCAAGCAACGCATCACGTCTGCAAATTGCCAGTTTGTTGTCAGGTGGTGAGGTAACACAAGGTATTAAACTAACAGCAAAACAAGAGGTGGATATTGCCAACTTTACCAATAGTGAGCTTGGCAAAAAGTTTGCAGAAGCGACCAAAAAGGATGGCAATATTAGTTCAATGCTTGATGTGTTTGTAACCACCAAAATAAAAAATTGTGGCATATGATGGTTAATTTTAACAACCACCAATAGTAGCAATAAACAACGCCTTGCTAAATATAGAAAGGCGTTTTTAGTTTGGGCATACGTTTAATGTTTATTTGCTATTATCAGCATTTAGCTGAGTATAGTTATTAAAGTTTTTGGCATAGTCATCAATATTATCACTCAGCATTTGTCCAAACTGCTTGGTATAAAAATCAATAATTTGTTGTTTTTCAGCCACAAAATCATCGGCATTTTTAAACCCAATCGCAGCAACTGATGCACTATAGCGTGCGGATGAATACATTAATGAAGCACTCACTTGAGCAGTGTGTGCGTTAGGAGATAGTTGGCTATTTGCCAGTTGGATAAAACTATCTGCACGTTGAAAAAATGCTTGCATTTCTGGGCTGATTTCTGCTATTTCATTTTCTAATGGTTGGTTTTCGATAGACTCATTTGTGTTTGTCATAATTTTCCTCAAAATTTTGTAGTATCGCTAAAAGTGATGATTATGCTGATAGCCCAGCATCCGCTTTTAATGCATCGGCTTTGTCTAAACGCTCCCATGTAAAGGCATTAGTTGTACCTTCACGCCCAAAGTGACCATAGCTTGCTGTTTGTTGGTACATGGGTTGAAGCAAATCCAGCATACGAGTAATGCCATATGGACGTAAATCAAAATGTTTACGTACCAGCTCAACAATGGCTGTCTTGTCAATTTTGGCGGTACCAAAAGTATTTAGTGAGATTGATGTTGGTTCTGCAACGCCAATTGCGTAGCTAACTTGCACCTCGCAGCGGTCGGCTAAGCCAGCTGCAACAATGTTTTTTGCAACATAGCGTCCTGCATAAGCGGCACTGCGATCAACTTTTGATGGGTCTTTTCCACTAAATGCACCACCACCGTGGCGAGCCATGCCTCCGTAGGTGTCTACAATAATTTTACGTCCAGTTAATCCAGCATCGCCTACAGGGCCACCAATAACAAACATACCGGTAGGGTTGATATGATACTGTGTGTTGGCGTGCAACAAGTCGGCTGGTATTACTTTTTTGATGATTTCTTCCATCACTGCTTCTTGTAAATCTTTTTGAGAAATACTTGGATCGTGTTGGGTGGATAAAACGACAGCATCAATAGCAATTGGTACAATTAAGCCTTCTTTTTTACCGTATTGCAAGGTAACTTGAGCTTTTGCATCAGGGCGTAACCAAGGTAGTTTCCCAGCACGGCGTAATTGCGATTGACGTTCCATCAAACGGTGTGCGTATTCAATTGGTGCAGGCATTAATACCTCGGTTTCGTTACTTGCATAACCAAACATCAAGCCTTGGTCGCCGGCTCCTTGATTTTCTGGTTTGTCTCTATTAACGCCTTGAGCAATTTCTGGAGATTGTTTACCTAGCATGTTAATAACGGCACAAGTCTCGCCATCAAACCCTAAGTCTGAATGCTGATAGCCAATGCCTTTTACTGTATCTCGTACAATGCGTTCTATATCCACATTGGCAGTTGAGCTAATCTCTCCAGCAAGTACAACTGCACCTGTTTTAACCAAAGTCTCGCAAGCGACATGGGCATGTGGGTCCTCTTTTAAAAATGCGTCTAAAATGGCATCAGAAATTTGGTCGGCCATTTTATCTGGATGACCTTCGCTAACAGATTCAGAAGTAAAAATTTGGTAATCACGCATGGTAATGGTCGCTTATTTTGTTGTAAAAATAGTAATATCTTAAAACCCTATATTCTACCCTTAAATGTTTATAAACACTAGTGAGCAACATAGATTGTTTTGCTAAACTTTTGTATCGTATATTTTGCTTATATTAATGGATGAGCTTACTATTTTAGACCTAAAAATAGGTTTGTGAGTTGGCTTATGATAATGGAAGATATTGGATGTTGTTAAATTAAATATTAGTTGTTTTCACTATGACACTATTATATGTCATAATTTAGCTATATGTAATGATTTGGCAGGTTGATTGATCCATATGAATTGTTTTTTTAAAACCTCTAAGAGCATTTAAGGTCAACGACACAATCAGCTAGCCCCCATGGTGCAAAGCACCACGGGAACAATAATTTTAGTGTGTTACTTTTGGCTCTTCGTGTGCTAATGATTTAGCTGCTTGACGTAATTCAAATTTTTGTACTTTACCAGTACTGGTTTTAGGCGTTTCGGTAAAGATAACGTGTTTAGGTACTTGGAAGCCCGCTAAATGTTTACGGCAATGTTCTATCACTTCTTCTCGAGATAGGGTATGACCTTCGGCAATTTCTACAAAAGCTACTGGTACTTCTCCCCACTTTTCATGTGGTGCTGCAACAACTGCACAACTAACAACCTCATCAAGTTTATACAAGATATTTTCTACTTCAATACTAGAGATATTTTCTCCACCAGAGATAATAATATCTTTTAGTCTATCCATAATTTTGATATATCCATCTGGATATTTAACGCCCAAATCACCAGAACGGAACCAACCACCTTCAAAGGCTTTATCGGTTGCTTTACGGCTTTTTAGGTAGCCTTTCATTACCATATTACCACGCAAGGCAAGCTCTCCCATTTCTTCACCATTTGCTTCAACAGGTGTGTTTGTACCTTGTTTAAAAACTTCAAATCCTGCCATTAAGTGAGAAACAACGCCCTGACGAGATTTTTTAATCGCTCGTTCTTGAACGGTTAGGCTATTCCATTCATCATGTTCGGCACAAATAGTTACAGGACCATAAACTTCGGTCAGTCCATATACATGAGTAATATCAAAGCCCATTTCTTCCATTTTTTCTAACATACTTTCTGATGGTGGTGCACCAGCAACCCAACCTTTAACCTTGTGATTAATTTCTGTTTTTAGTGCTTTTGATCCGCCCGCAATCATTGTATGCACAACTGGAGCTGAGCAATAATGCGTGACTGTGTATTTTGCAATTAATTTTAAAATTAAATCAGCGTCAATTTGGCGTAAGCAAACATTGGTTGCTGCTCTTTCTGCAACCGACCAAGGAAAGCACCAGCCGTTACAATGGAAAAGCGGTAAGGTCCACAAATAGGTGGCAAATTTAGGCATGTCCCAATCTAAAATATTAGAAATGGCATTGAGTGTCGCACCACGGTGGTGGTAGACCACACCTTTAGGGACACCCGTTGTGCCAGAAGTATAATTTAATGAAATAGCATCCCATTCATCTTCTGGTTTTTCCCAATTGGTTAAGTCATCAGAGGTTGCTAAAAGCTCCTCATAAGTCATTTTGCCAAATTTTTCAACATTTGGTAGTGCTTTGTCTGTTGAGTGGATAATCGTTAAGTTTGGAAAAGTTTCTTCCATTATTTCGGCTAAATGTGCAAACTCACTGTCTAAAATAAGTATTTTTGCTTCGCTATGTTGTAAGCAAAATGTTAATGTGTTTGGGTCTAGTCTTGTGTTTAAAGTACAAAGCACAGCACCTGACATAGGCACGCCAAATGCAGCCTCAACCATTGCTGGGGTATTGGGAGACATAATTGCAACGGTGTGGTTTTTTTCAATCCCTAATTTACGCAGACCATCTGACAATTTGCAACATCTTTCAAATGTTTCTGCCCAAGTTTGGCTAGAATCATTGTGTTCTAAGTCATCATAAATAATGGCAGTTTTGTTGGGATAAACGGCGGCTGCACGCTCAATAAAGTCGATAGGGGTAAGTGGTGTGTGGTTGGCTTGATTTTTGCCTAATCCTGTGTGAAAGTCTGTCATAATAAATTTCCTTATTTTAAGTAATCTAACTTAGATATTGTGTTAACTATTTAGGTACTGTGTTAACTATGTTGTTAGATTGGGTTTGTGTGTAAAAAATATGTAGATTTAATATCTAAACCCAATCTAACATTTTAACTCAATTTAGTCATTTGAGGGATTTTGTTGTTTATAAGAATCGGTCGTATCTGCAATAAGACTTTTATCTTCAATGCTTCGCTGTGACGCGTTTGGACGTTCGATTAATAAGTATAATAAAACACCAATGACAATCGCATAAATCGTTGATTGAGGGTTAGGCATTGCTAACGTAACAGCCACAATACCAGCAACCCCTCTTTCTGCCGAATTTTTTAACTCTTCCATACCTACCATGATACAAATATATGCGGTTAGTATGAGGTTTAATGATAGTGCAATTGGTAGTACAGGCTTAAATAATGTCACAAGTGGTAAAACAAAAACAGCGATTAACCCTGTCCACCAAAAAGTACCACCACCACTATAAATTGAGTCCATCGCCTTTCGACCTAGTGCATATCTTTCTGCAACAGTAGCATGGGCGGCTGTCCATATAGGACCTGCCAATCCTGGCCAAGGAGCAAAGAAAGCATGAACACCATTGCGGATACCAGTAACAATATGAATACGTGTGATATCCGTTTCAATTTTTTCATCTGGTCGAATTTCGTCAACCCTGTCACATAATGCCTTACCTACTAGAATGTCGCCAAATGCAATGACATAAGCAATCATAGCAGTAGGGAATGCAAGTAACAAAGTACGGGTATCTGGCATACCTACGTTAAAGATTAAATAGTCTTTCATTAAGGTAAAGTTTGGCTGAGTGATACCCCATTCAATATTTGTAAAGGATATTCACCGATTGCCCAACCAACTAACATGGCGATTAGCATGCCTGAAATCATACCCAAATTTGCTAGTGTTTTTGCAAAACGGTTGTTTTGTACAATGTGTTTAAATGATAAAGAAAATAGCACATATGCAGAAATAATCGCACCAATTAATAACGAAATTGGGGTTGCTTCTATACGTCCGCCAACTTTTAGCTCACCCATTAATGCGGCGATACCGGCACCGATGATAATACCGGCTTTAAGTGAATTTGGTATAAACTTAACTAACTGGTTACCCATGCCAGTTATACCTAATACAACGAATATAAAGAATACCTCCAATTGCAAAACAAACATTGCTTGTACTGCCTCTGGACCAGGCTCAAAAGCTTGTAAATAAAGCAATACAACTGGGATTGCCGGGGTAATCCAGCCAGGTACTAAAGGCACGCCCAATAATGAGGGTAACAGATACATTAGACCTGCGATAACACAAAATGCTAAAGCAGCATCATAGGGCATGCCTAAATATTGCTCTAACAGTGGTATCATACCTAAGCTGACAACAAACATAAATAACCCCTGAATCATTTCAGGGATTTCCCAGCGGTAGTGAATAAAAGGTAAGCGTATTTTAAAAGGTCCTGCTGACCAGTAAGGTTGCTCTTTTCCGTATTCTCGTAATATCGCCATAGCTCCTCCATCCTTATTATTTTTAATTAAAAAACAAAAAACTATAAAAATAGATATAAAGTGAATATCTAAATAATAGTGATTTTATGCCCAGTAAATAAAACGGTAAGGATGGCAGTTGATAGGCGCTTATTTGTATGTGCTAAAGTTATCTAGACCCAAGATATATAGTTTATAAAAGCATGCAGCGATAATTTTTTTTATTACTTGTTTTGCTGCCATATCAGTTTTTAGTTTGTATATAAATAAACGAGCTGTGCAAACTTTATCCCTAACTTGCTATTACTTTTTTTAAATAATTTTATTTTGCATATCATATCTTGATAAAACATGAGAGTCAATTGTAATTTTTTAATAAATAGACAAGAATAAGGTTATATAAATGGTAGTAATCTATTAAGCTAGTGTTCCACAAATTTTGCTTTGTCTTTAAACATACACTCTTGATAAACAGGGCATTTTCCACACTTTGGTGTGCGTGCCATGCAAGTATAGCGGCCGTGTAAAATCAAATAATGATGGGCATCTACAATAAATTCTTTTGGCACACGTTCTAGTAATTTTTGTTCGACTGCAAGTACAGTTTTGCCAGTTGCTAACCCAGTGCGGTTGCTGACTCGGTAAATATGGGTATCAACTGCCATGGTGGGTTGCCCAAAAGCCGTGTTTAACACCACATTGGCGGTTTTTCGTCCCACACCTGCAAGTTCTTCTAAATCTTTGCGATTGTTTGGCACTATGCTGTGGTGTTTTTCTATCAAGTCTTTGCAGGCTTTAATCACATTTTTAGCCTTTGAGTTAAAAAGTCCGATGGTTTTGATGTACTCTTTTAAACCCGCTTCACCAAGGGCATAAATTGTTTCTGGTGTATTTGCGACAGGGTAAAGCTTGCGAGTGGCAAGGTTTACGCTTACATCGGTTGCTTGAGCGGATAAAATAACAGCAATTAATAACTCAAAAGTACTGGTGTATTCTAGCTCGGTGACGGGTTCATCAATTGTGTCGGCAAGTTTTTGAAAAAATGGGTAAACATCGCGGTTTGGTAAACGGCGAGAGGGTGGGGTGTCTGCCGTTTTATGCTTGACGGTTTTTATTTTTGTGGTTTTTTTACTTGTTTTGCTACCTGCCTTGAGATTTTTTGCTGGTTGCATGGCAGAGCTTTTGTTGTTGGTTATTTTGCTGGCGACTGGCTGGCTCATGTTATTGCTCTTTAGTTTAATTGCCAATATTTTACTATCAAGTCGGCATTGAAACAAATCTAGGTTGAGATTTTATGCGTTGTAACCAGCTTACAACATGAGGGTATTTATTAAAATCAATACCGCCCATATTGGCAATGTGAGCATAAGCAAACAAAGTAATATCTGCTAAGCTAAAGTTATCATTAACTAAAAAGTGATGGTCAGCAAAATAATGATTGAGGTAGGCAAAGTTTTCTTTTACTAGAGTTAACTTTTGATGATATTCGTCCATGCGTTTGCTAGGCATATTTTGATAATGTTTAATCCAACGAATGGTACTAATTGGTGGTTGAAATGTAGATTGTTCATAAAATTGCCATTGTAACATTTGTGCATGAGCGATATTATTGGTTGGAATTAAACGTGACCCTGCTGCTAAATAATTTAAAATAGCATTGGATTCGGTGATGATGACTGGATTATGATCTTTATCATCAATGACAAGCGTAGGGACTTGATGTTTTGGATTAATTGCTAAATAATCATCAGATAAATGTTGTAGTTGCAATAAATCAATTTCTACCCATTGATACTCAATATCTAACAAGGCACAAACCAGTTGTATTTTATAACAATGCCCTGAGCGATGGTCAGCGTATAATGTGTACATGGTGCTATCCTTTAAGTTATTTTAATCTATTGTAACAGCTTAACTGTTTAAAACTAAAGATTAAATTGCTCAGTTAATTAAAAATATCAATAAAAATAGCAAGTAGTCAGCTAGTCAGAAAAAATACTGAACACAATAGGCAACAATCAAAGCGGGTATGGCACTATAAGCGGTGGCAATAATAGCGGCTTTAGGTGCCAGTGCCAAAGCAGGGAACAATGCGTCACCATCGTTACTAATGGCATTTCCTAACAAGGTTGATATTGGCACAACGCCCTGTAAATAAAGAGATGCAACAATAATTTGTGGACCACATCCTGGTAAAAAACCAATCACCACACCCAGCAATGGTGCCAGCCATAAAAACCCCGCTTTATTGCCAGTAAATAAACCTTCTAACGAAAACCCTGTAAAATGGATAAAAACTTCAAACAGCAAAAAGGCAATAATCACCCAAACCATGATAAAGTTAGTGTCATGAACCACTTTAGCAGTCATTTGAATAAATGACGAAGTTTTAGTGTGACATTGATTAGCATGGTTTTTTGCTTTTACAAGTTTATTTTCTGATTTGTTAGCCACGCTGTCTTCTGCCACCAAACTTTTATAAGAAAATTTAAGTGGTAATAATGACCACATTGATATTGACAGTACAGCTGCAGCGACACCAATGAGTAAAGGTAATTCTGCCTGATACCCAAATAAACTGATTGGTGCTACCTCAACCTGAAAAGCAGAAAGTAAAGTAAAAGGAGTTGCGACAATTAATAATAACAACCATAAAAATGCTTGATAATGAGGGACGGGTAATATTTCGGGTTGTTCATTTTTTATCGCCGCTTCGTTGCTACATGTGTTTTGCTTTAAAAAATCACTTCCATGTATTTTATCGACAATGAGACCCGATATAACGCCCACGATTATTCCCGTTAAAATGACAAGCATGCCTACTTTTGGCGACTTAGCTAATATTAAAAAAGCAGCATCGCCCATTGTAGCAATCAATACGGCAACAAAAGCCGAAAAGCTAATGTGTCCAGCAGCATATTGTGACACAACAATAATAGCACCGCCACAACCAGGTAAAGCACCTAAAATGGAGGCAATACTGATTTGTTGCCAAGCAGGTTTTGTTTTTAGTTTGCTAATATCAAAACCAAAAACTTTTTCGGCAGTGTAATAAATAAAAAGGGTTAATGCGACAAATACACCCACGTTAATATAGGCATCGGCAATAGTTGCGAGAAAGTTTGTACGAAATGATGGGGCAAAAGAATATAAAATAATCAGCAATATAGGCATAGCAACCCTAAGATGTCTTTTTGGCATGCTGATATTTGCAAATTTTACAGTGTCAGTTTTTATCGAAGTTGTTTGGTACATATTTTTATTTTCTAAAGTTTAATGTCTAAAGTTTAATGTCTAAAGTTTAATGTCTAAAGTTTAATGAATGGGCTTAATTTATTTAAATAAAAGCATTAATGTAAATAATAACTATAATTGTTTTTAATTACAAACCTGTAAAAATAAAACTCAACAAAAACATTGTTACTATAATGGATATAATGATAATTTTAGGTAAAAAAGTGGGTATAAATAAGGCGTATTAAAAGGGGTAATTTTTGTGTGAAGGGGTTTACTTCTGCCAATCTAAAGATTTTTTTGTAATTTTATAACTTATCAAAGTTTTTTAATTCTGCTTTTAATGCTTGTAGTTCGGCTTGTTTTTTTTCGTTATCTCTAATGGTTAACTGTTTTTCTAATTTTTTGATTTTGCTGCGTAGCTTGGCAACGGCAATGGCGTTTTTTGCTTGCGTTTCATCAATATCTAAGCTGGCGTTAGTAGTGCTGGCAAGTTTGCTTTCTACCATACTCACAACTGGTTTTGTGTTTGTGCTGTCTTGCATTTGTTCGGCAACCCGATTCAAATGTGTATAATAGCGTTTGCGGAGATGGTTTTGCTCTTGTTCACGCTCGATAGGGCTTGGTGTACGCTCGATTGGTACCAGCTCAATACAATCAACAGGGCAGGGTGCAAGGCACAATTCACAGCCAGTACAAAGCTCGGTAAAAATGGTGTGCATGTGCTTGCCAGTACCAATGATGGCATCGACAGGGCAGGCAGGTATACACTTAGTACAGCCAATGCAATCGTCCTCTATAATCACGGCTCGCACTTCGTTTGGGCGAGTGGTGTGTGTATTAATTTGCCATTTTGAGGGTTGGGCGGTTAATTTTTCTCTACCAAGCAGATTACCTAAAATATCGGTAACTGCTTGCCCACCTGGTACGCATTTGTTGTGAGCCTCTCCTTTGACGACAATGGCATGAGCATAGGGTAAACAACCTTCTGGATGGTTACATAACCCACATTGGGTTTGTGGTAGTTGGTTGTCTATTTGGGCAATTTTATTTAATTGATCATCAGATAATCCAGACAAACCCAACTCATCAAAAAGAATAGGTATTTTTTGTAGCTTATCTGTTAGATTAGATTGGTTTGTTTGTGAATTTGGCATGTACAATATTTAGATGCGTGTGTATGTTTAAAATAAGGGGCTAGCTGTATAATTATAACAGCTAATTGAGCGGCCAAAAAGTCGCTGGTGATGGCAACCTATGCTTATTGGTGAGGTGTTCAATTAAACGATAAGCGATTGTGCCAACAGGTGGAATGAGCGGCAAATTATCTAAGTCAAAAAATTGGGCATGGATTAACTCGTCATCTTGTACTTTAATGTTATCAGCATTGCCAGTGGTGTACTGGGCAATAAAACCAATCATTAGGTTAGACGGATATGCCCAAGGCTGACTGGAAAAATAACGAATATTACTTACGCCTAGGCTCACTTCTTCTAAGGTTTCACGGTGTACAGCATTTTCTAAGGTTTCACCAGCTTCTACAAAGCCTGCAATTAGACCGTATCTGGGTTGTTGGTTGTTGGTTTTTTTTGCTTTGGCATAGCGTTTGTGATGAGCCAATAGTACCTGAGGTTTACCATTATTTGGGTTGGTACGAGTTACTGCTGTTATCACGCAAGGCTGGATGCGTGGATATTGATGATAATTGCAAGCTGGGCAAATGGTGGCATTTTCACCTTTTGTATGTAAGTTGGTGCGGTGCCCACAACGGCTACAAAAGTTATGTTCATCTGCCCAGCGGATAAATTGAATCGCTTTTATGATATGGTTGATATCAGCAGTTGGTAGTTGGCTTAACAAAGCCCGTAAACTGACAAAATTTTTGTCTTGAGAGCCATCGATTAAGCCTAAAAATAGGGCAGTTTGCTTGCGCATGACATGTGTTGGCAAATTTTTAGATTCGTGCTGGTTTGCATGCTCAAAATTTTCTAAATTGAGTGCAATCAGTTCGTTTGGCTCTAGTTTTGCAATGTCGGTAGGGTTAATATTAGGAGGTTGTATGGCAAAAGTAATTGGTAAGCCAGTTTTTATATTGGTGAGGATTTGGTCTTTATCAAGAATCCATACGGTTGTTGGTATAGCGATATTCATTTCTTAGTCTTTTTTTGTTTACAATCATTCATTTTACTTGGACTAACCTGCCAGTTTACTAAAGCGACTTAAATCATTTTAAACTTTATCATTTTAAATTCTTTAATAGGCGTGTTTGGCTAAATGCTAATTTTGATTAATGATTGCTTGCAATTATCTAATCGTGATAGTGTGCTTAAGGTGATAGTGAGTTTAATAAAGCACCTATTATAATTAACTTTGTTTAATGATATTTTTTATCAAAATACATACATGTTATCAAGATACATACATGAGGTTATGAGTATTTTTTGATGATAAAAACATCAGTACATCATGTGCTCCAAACTTTTTATGTGCTCCAAACCTCTTTTACTGTAGGGAATTTATCGCCAATTTTGGTAAGCCATTTTGCATGTTCGCTACTATCGCTGGTGTCTGTGATTAACAAATTTGCCAGTGTTTCAAAACTGGCATGAACGGTATCACCATCGGCATTGCTATCATCATCAATTGCCAATGCAACTTGCCCACCAGTCATAGCTAGGTAAACTTCTGCAAGAATCTCGGCATCCAATAAAGCCCCGTGGAATGTACGGTCTTGCTTGCCCACATTTAGGCGGCGTACCAAAGCATCCAAGGTATTTTTTTGCCCTGGATATTGGTGTTTAGCTAGGGCAAGTGAGTCAGTTACCTTGGTATGGTCAGACAGCTTTGGCAAACCAGCCTTTGTAAACTCCATATCCAAAAAGTTCATATCAAAGTTTGCGTTGTGTGCAATTACTTCTGTACCTTGCATAAAGTCAAACACTTGCTGAGCTATTTTGTCAAAGGTTGGTTTGTCTTCCAAAAAGGCATCAGTAATACCGTGAACTCGAATGACTTCTTCGCTCATCGGTTGTTTACGGTTAGGGTTGATGTAAACGTGTAGTTTTTCACCTGTCAATTTGCGTCCAATCATTTCAACAATACCAACTTCGATAATGCGGTCACCGTTCATGTATTCAAATCCTGTGGTTTCGGTATCCATAATCAGCTGGCGGTTGTTTTCACCTTTGTTGATAGCAGGTGGTAATATGGGGCGAAAATAAGGGTTGGCTTTACTGGTATCGCCGTCAAACTTTGGTAAGTCAGCATCATTTTCATAAACATTTGTGTGGTCCAGATCATTATTGCTATTGAGAGATGGATCACTAACAGTTGATGATGCCGCTGGCTGTTCTTTTTGATAGTCGTTTGTAGAGCCATTGTCAAAGCTTTCTTCATACATATCATTCATATCGTCGTTGGCATCGTCTTCATCTAAAAAACCTAGTGGGTCGTTATTTAACCAGTCATCACTCTGTTGGTTTTTTTGCTTATTACCCTCTAAATTTAAAACGCCTTTGTTGGCAAGTTCATCTGCCTTTTCATTACCAGCATGCCCTGCGTGCCCTTTTATCCAGTTCCAATCAATGTTTCTTGTTTGGTTAAGCTCATCTAGCTGTTGCCATAAGTCTTGATTTTTAACAGGTTTTTTGTTGGCTGTTTTCCAGCCTTTTGCTTTCCAATTGTTAATCCATTGTGTAATACCATTTTTTACATAACTTGAGTCTGTCCAAATTTCAAGTAAATGCTGGTTAGGACTATTTTTAATGGCTTCAATGGTTGCGGTTAACTCCATACGGTTATTGGTGGTTTGTTGTTCGCCAGCATATAACTCTTGGGTGGTGCCATCTGCAAATATTAAATAAGCACCCCAGCCACCAACTCCTGGGTTTTCTTTACATGCACCATCGGTATAGGCAATGGTGGTATTTGCTTTGGGGGCTAAGGGATACTCAGACATGTTTGCCTCAATGTTTGGTAAAGTGTTTAGTAACAAATATTATAACCATTAAACCACCGCAAAATTATCAATGATGTTTATTGAATATATTTTGGCTGGTTGTAAATTAGAGTTGGCTTGCAATAATAAATGATATTTAAAATCATATTCAAATATTTAAGCCTGTGTGTTTGGTGTTACCGTTTCTGCTGTTTTTTTAGTGTTTGCTTGCTGTATTTTCCAATTGCGGTATTTTGTTAGGTCGCTTTCCATCATTTTTAAGCAAAAACCAAGCACCATAACATCATCAATTACACCAATGACAGGCAATGAGTCTGGGATAATATCAATTGGATTAATGGCGTATAAAACACCAGCAGCTGCAGCTGCAATGGTTTTTAGTGGAATTTTTTTGTAGTCACCAGCTCGGTAGTCTTTAATGAGACTCATGAGGGTTTTAAAATCCTCTAAAAAACGTTCAAGTCCGCGTTTGTTTTTTAATCTATTTTCTACAGACTCTTCATTGTTAATTAATTTTTTAATATTATCTTGAATGCTCATGGTTAGCTCTCCGTTATATAATAAACTGACAAACTGTTACTTTACCTTGTATAGTATTTTGCCATAATGTTATATTATTGCATTTATTGATTAATTTGATTAATGCTAGCGATATAAGGCTATTATGGTATCTGTTGGCTATATTATCAATAAATTATTACATGAAAAAACACAACAGGCAGTCACGATGAGCTTAAAACAAAAAATAAATCAGAAACAAAGCATAAAGGCTAGTTACACGAAAGATGATGAGACTTGTAACAACATAACTACGGTTAATCGCAGAACTTTTTTAAAAGGATTGGGGCTAGGGGTTGGTAGCATTGGTGCGGGTGTTTCTTTAGCCAGTAGAGCAGAATTAGTAGGATATTCTAGTAAAAATGATGGGTTTGCATACAATCGTAATTTTGATTTTAATGCAACAAACTCTGATGACCAAAATGGCTATCAAGAATTTTATCAGCCTGTACAAACTTGTAATGCTGCGCTAATTGATACTCGTTTATTTTCTAGTTCAAATACAAGCAGTGGTATGTATGAACGCAATAATTTAGCTATTAAACGGCTAACTTGTGCCGGTTTTCATGTACAAAATCCAGAAATCTTGAATCGCCAATATTATCGTTTTGGTGGTAGTGATAAAGAGCGTGCTAACGACTTTGAGTATATTGCAAACGGTCGTGTAGATGCCCCGAAATTGCTATTAGGTGTGCGTGGTGGCTACGGTGCAATGCGTATTTTAGATAAAGTAAATTGGGCGAAACTTGGTAGTGTATTAAAAGAGCGTGGGACTATTGTTGGTGGGTTTAGCGACGTGACAGCAATTCAATGTGCTTTGCTTGCTAAAGGTGGCATGGGTAGTTCCAATTTACCAATGGCATATAGTGAATTTGGTAAATATATGCCAGATCCAATTTCTTGTGCTGGTTTTGTAAAAGCAGTGACTGACAAAAACTTGGTAATATCTACCGACAGTAGTGACAAAACTTCATATAAGTTGCCAACCATTCTTTCTAAACGTCCAAATCAACGTATTAGCGGTAAGATTTGGGGTGGCAATTTAAGTGTGTTGTCAGCAATAGCAGGCAGCACTTATATGCCAAACCCTAGTGGTGGTATTGTGTTTATTGAAGAAGTGGGTGAACAACCATATAGGCTGGAACGCATGTTATACGATTTACACTTAGCAGGCGTGTTTAAAAACCAACAAGCCATTGTTTTTGGTGCAATGGCACGTAGTGGTAGTGATGGCTATGACCCCAATTATGATGTAGCAGTTGTTATTAATGAGTTGTACAAAGTGACAGGCTTACCGATTTATAGTGGTGTCGGTTTTGGACATATTAGTGAAAAACAAAGTTTTCCAATGGGATGTGATTGTACCATTATGACTAATGGTAGTGGTTTTGATTTAAAGTTTGCAAACTACCCAACCATTGATGCAGATTTAATTTATGAGCCAGCACTGAGTGCTTATTTAGATGTGCAAACAATAAGTTGATTAGCTTAAAAATATTGATGCATAAAACCCACGCTTTTAGGCGTGGTTTTTTATATTTAATTTAATTTTTATCTTAATTTTTGCAGTTACATATTTACACAAGGGGTTAAATTTGGTTTAATAGTTTTATTAAGTGAAATTATTGTTTTACTATATGAAACAATGATTAAAAAATAAAGTATCTTAACGCCATAACTTTTAATGCTATCGAATGAATGATAGTCGTATGAAGGTTTTGGTGAAATGAGCTTTCAATTCTTGTTTATGAGGATAATACCATGGCACGACCACCATTTAACTGGGACGACGCATTTTTGCTAGAGCAACAATTAACAGAAGAAGAACGCCTTGTTTACCGCTCGGCAGTTGAATTTTGCCAAAATGAGTTAATGCCAGTTGTAACAGATGCAAACCGTAACGAGACTTTTGACACTAACATTATGCGTAAGATGGGTGAGCTTGGTTTATTGGGTGTGACAATTGATGGATATGGCTGTGCTGGTTTATCAAGCGTAGCATACGGTTTAATTGCTCGTGCGGTTGAAGCAGTCGATTCAGGTTATCGCAGTGCAATGAGTGTGCAGTCAAGCCTTGTTATGTACCCTATTTGGGCATATGGTACCGAAGAGCAAAAACAAAAATATTTACCAAAACTTGCCACAGGTGAGTACATTGGTTGCTTTGGTTTGACGGAGCCTAATGCTGGTTCTGATCCTGGTTCTATGGAAACACGTGCCAGAAAAGTTGAAGGTGGTTATCAGCTGAAAGGTACTAAAATGTGGATCACTAACTCGCCAGTTGCCGATGTATTTGTTGTTTGGGCAAAAGATGACGAAGGTCAGATTCGTGGCTTTGTTTTAGAAAAAGGCATGGCAGGTTTATCGGCACCCAAAATTGAAGGCAAGTTTTCATTACGTGCCTCAATCACTGGTGAAATTGTGATGCAAGATGTATTTGTACCAGAAGAAAATGCCTTTCCAGATATTCGTGGCTTAAAAGGTCCATTTGGATGCTTAAATAAAGCCCGTTATGGTATTGCATGGGGAGCAATGGGTGCGGCAGAGTTTTGCTGGAAGGCGGCGCGTCAATATACGCTAGACCGTAAACAGTTTAATCGTCCACTAGCGGCAACTCAGTTAGTACAACTAAAACTGGCTGATATGCAAACTGAAATTAGCTTGGGTTTACAAGCGGCATTACGTGTTGGTCGTTTAATGGATGAAGGCAAAGCAGCACCAGAAATGATTTCATTAATCAAACGTAACAATTGTGGTAAAGCACTTAACATTGCCCGTGTTGCTCGTGATATGCACGGTGGTAATGGTATTAGTGATGAGTTCCATGTTATCCGCCATGTGATGAACTTAGAAGCCGTTAATACTTATGAAGGTACGCATGATGTACATGCCTTAATTTTGGGTCGTGCACAAACTGATATTGCAGCCTTTGGCTAACCAACACTTGGTTAATTTAGATATAAAAGTCGCTGCCTTTAAACTGGTTAGCGACTTTTTTAAGTTAACAGCTTTACTAAAATGGAAAACTATAAATGCAAAACACACAATCACTACAAGGCATAAAAGTTGTCGATTTATCTCGCGTGTTGGCAGGCCCATCATGCACTCAAGTATTGGCTGACTTAGGGGCAGAAGTTATAAAAATAGAACGCCCAAATATTGGTGACGAAACTCGCCATTGGTCACCACCAACGTTTGACAGTGAGGATGGAGAAAAAACCAGTGCGTATTTTGCTACGGTGAACCGCAATAAACGCTCATTAACCGTTGATATATCAAAACCAGCAGGGCAAGCCATCATTAAAAAAATGTTAGCCGATGCGGACGTGTTGGTAGAAAATTTTAAAGTAGGTAACCTTAAAAAATATGGGTTAGATTATGATAGCGTTAAGCAAATTAACCCTAAATTGGTTTATGCCTCGTTAACGGGTTTTGGGCAAACTGGTGTTGATGCCCATAAAGCAGGTTATGATTATATTATCCAAGGTATGTCTGGCTTAATGAGTATCACAGGACCTGCTGATGGTGAGCCGCATAAGGTTGGAGTTGCTGTGGTAGATTTGTTTGCAGGATTACAGTTAACAATTGGTATCCAATCTGCATTATTGGCAAGAAACCTAACTGGTGAGGGACAACATGTTGATGTGGCACTGATGGATAGTGCGATTGCTATGCTGGCAAATGTGGGGATGAACCACTTAGCAACAGATGGTGTACCACCAAGACTGGGCAATACACACCCAAATATTGTGCCGTATCAAGTATTTAAAAGTCGTGATGGTCATTTTATTTTGGCGTGTGGAAATGACAAACAATTTGAAAAAATTTGTGAATCAATGCAACAAACTTGGCATCAAGAACAAAAGTTTGCCAGCAACCCAGAACGTGTTGCTAACCGAGACCAACTCATTCCACTGATGCAGGCAGAGCTTGTAAAACAAAGCCGTGATTATTGGCTACAAAAGTTTGAGCAGGCAGGTGTGCCATGTGGCTCGATAAATAATATTGCCGAGGCAGTTGCGTTGCCGCAAGTACAGCATCGTGAGATGGTCGTTGAGTTTAACAATAGCCCAGTTAAAGCTTTAGGTAGCCCAATTAAACTGTCGCAAACACCTGTGCAGTACGTCACGCCACCGCCTAAACTTGGTGAACATACCCAAATAATACTGCAAGAGCTGGGTTATGCAGATGATGAAATTAAGCACATGCAGCAGCAAGGGATTATTTAATTGTTTAACGGCTTTTTAGCTTGATTATTGAATAATCTCACTGATTTGCTTTGCTAAGTTTTGTAATGCGGGGACGATTTTATGAATAAGGTCGTCCTCTTTCCAATAACTGCTTGGTACACTGGCGTTAATAGCAAACAAACGTTCACCGCTTTTAATGGCAACAGCAACGGCTAATATTTCACTAGAATAGTCACCACTAGAAATACTAAACCCTTGTTGTTGATATTGTTGTTCTTGTTTTTGAAGTAAGGCTAGTGTACGGGCATAGTCTGCTTTGTTGCTGATTCTTTGTTGCAAGTGATGATTGATTGCTTGTTTTAGCTTAGCACTTGCACATGCATAAAATGCTCGGCCAATGGCAGTTTGTTCTAACGGAACTTGCGAACCGACTTTTAGATTAACAGAAATTCGTGAAGGGCTACGATAACAAGCCAAATATTGCATCATACCTGCTTGATGAGTGGCAATATTGACCGAGGTTTCATATTGTTGAGCAAATTGTTTTAACAAGGGTAATGCAAGTTGGCTAATGTCTGATTGCATGCTTATTTGCTCGCCCAATTTTAGGGCTTGTTTACCTAAGTAGTAATCGCCCGTTTGTTTGTTGTGGGTTAAATATTGGCAATATACTAAGGTGTATAACAGCCGTGTGGCAGTGGCTTTAGGCAGCCCAGTTAGGTTACAGATTTGTTGGTGAGTTAGTTTGTGGTTGCTGTTTTTAAAGCAGTTTAAAACAACCAGCCCCTTAACTAAAGAGGCGATGAGTTTTTTATCGTTGTTTTGCAGGTTTGCAATGCTAAGGTTGGTTGTATTTTGTGTCATTTTTATATTGGTATCTTATACTATGTTTTAAAATATTGTCTTTTAAATGGTTTTGTTTAGTGGGTTTTACATTGTACTAACGGCTAGGCTCGCTTTTTTTAAAGCCAATGCGTTGTTCCATTAGTATAGCAAGTGCAACTAATGCTTTTTTGGTTTCTATCTGTTTTTTTTCATATTCTGTTTTTACAAAACTGACAGCAACGCCTGCAATGGGTTTGCCTGTATTGTCTAAAATATGGGTGCCGACACAATACATCCCTTCACGTAACTGACCATCATCCAATGATGTTTTGTTAGTTCTTACTTTAACCAGCTCTTCTTCTAATTGTTCAAAATTCTTTACACTGTAGGGCGTTAAAGCAGTTGGCATTGTGTGAGCATATATGGTTTTTATTGTTTCAATATCAAAGGTTGATAGCATGGCCTTACCAGATGCTGAAAATGTGGCGGGTACACGTATCCCAGGACGAAAAGTAAAACCAAGTGGGGCTGGGCTTTCATGGCATGCTAAAAAAACTACTTCCCCAGTTTGTTCATCTAAACTAGAAAGTGTCACAGTTTGTTCCATCAAAAAAGGGAATTGCGTCATGGTTTCATGAAATAATGAAATAATATCTTGCTGAGATTGAAATTTGCCAGACCAATATAGTAAGTATGAACCAAGTGTAAATAGATTATAGGCATCTTTATGGAGGACACCTTTGTTGGTCATAGCACTTAATAAGTTGTGTGTACTGCTGCGTGCCATGTTTAAGTCTCTGGCGATTTGTGAGGCAGACACAGGCTGATTTATTGCTGTAAGATAATCTAAAATTAAAAATGCTTTGTCTAAAGCAGGCACATTGCTGCTATTTGCAGTTTTTTTTGATTGTTTGCTCGTCATACTTGTTTTAAAGGCTTTAATAAAAAAGTTTAAAATTTACTTAAATAATACTTGTCAAATTAATGTGACAAATCTTATAATTCTAATGTTCTATATAAAGAATTATTGTTCAGTATTATGAACAAAATCCCCTATAAAAGTCAAGGACGGAGAAGTCATGCAGAATCTAAAAAACCCAGCATTATTTAAAACTGCCTGTTTTATTAATAACGAATGGCAAAATGCCGCAAGTGGCGATACCATTGATGTCACTAACCCATTTAATGGAACAAAAATTGGCACGATTCCTAACCTAAGTTTTGATGAAGCAACCAAAGCGGTTGAGTGTGCGGATATTGCTCAACATAGTTGGGCTAAAATGACTGCCAAACAACGTAGTGACTTACTCAATAAGTGGGCTGATTTGATTGATGAAAATCAAGAAGACTTAGCCATTATTATGACAACCGAACAAGGTAAGCCATTAAAAGAGTCTCGTGGTGAAATTGCTTATGCAAACAGTTTTGTGCGCTGGTTTGCTGAAGAAGCAAAACGAGTTTATGGCGATGTTATCCCCGCTGCCAATCCAGATTTACGCTACGTTGTTTTAAAACAGCCTGTGGGCGTTTGTGCAGCAATCACTCCGTGGAACTTCCCCTCTGCAATGATTACCCGTAAAGTAGCACCAGCATTGGCAGCAGGCTGCACTATGGTGGTACGACCAGCCACTGAAACCCCTTATTCTGCTTTGGCATTGGCCGAACTTGCTTTACAAGCAGGTATTCCTGCGGGTGTTTTTCAAGTAATCACCGGTAAGTCATCAGTGATTGGTAAGGCGTTAACGAAAGATGAGCGTGTGCATAAACTATCATTTACTGGCTCAACTGAGGTGGGGCGTATTTTGATGGAAGAATGTGCAAGTACTGTTAAAAAATTGAGTATGGAGCTTGGTGGCAATGCACCATTTATTGTATTTGATGATGCTGATTTAGAAAAAGCAGCTGATGGTTTAATCGCCTCAAAATATCGCAATGCTGGTCAAACTTGTGTTTGTGCTAACCGCGTGTATGTGCAGTCAAGTGTTAAAGACAAGTTTTTAGAAGTTTTTACTCAAAAAGTAAATGCGCTAAAAGTAGGAGACGGCTTACATGAGGATACCGAAGTCGGTCCGCTGGTTAATCAATCAGCATTAGATAAAGTACAGGCTTTATTGCAAGATGCGATTGATAAAGGTGCAACCTTAGTCACAGGGGGTGACCAAAATAGTGCATCGACCCTTAGTTTTAACCCAACGGTTATTACAGACATTACCTCAGAAATGGACATTGCCAGTGAAGAAATTTTTGGACCCATTGCCCCAGTCTTTATTTTTGATACAGATGAAGAAGTGATTGAACACGCTAACAATACCATTTATGGGCTGGCAGCATATTTTTATACTAACAGTATGGCTCGTTCTTGGAAGGTTAGTGAAGGCTTAGAGTATGGCATGGTTGCGCAAAATACAGGTTTGCTATCAACTGAGGTTGCTCCCTTTGGTGGGGTTAAACAGTCTGGCTTTGGGCGTGAAGGTTCAAAATATGGAATAGAAGAATACGTCACGACTAAATACTGGTGTCAGGATGTTAAATAGATTATTTTGACTTTATCAATTTTTAATGTAAAAATTTTTAAGAAATAAAAGGATATTTATATGAGCACAAATAAAGCGCTATTAGAGCGTCGTTTAAAGGTTTTACCAAAAGGTTTGGGAATTGCTTTTCCAATTTTTGCCCAAAAAGCAAAAAACAGTGAAGTATGGGATATTGATGGTAACCGTTATATTGATTTTGTTGGTGGCATTGGTGTACTAAACACAGGTCATACACATCCAAAAATCACCGAAGCTGTTATCGAACAAGTTAAAAATTTCTCCCATACTTGTGGTCAAATTGTCAGTTATAAGAGCTATGTTGAGCTGTGTGAAAAATTATGTGAAAAAGCACCCATTGATAATGCTAAAGCGTTATTGCTGACAACAGGGGCAGAAGCCGTTGAAAACTCAATTAAAATTGCACGTGCTAAAACGGGTCGTCCGGGTGTGATTGCATTCCGTGGTGGCTGGCATGGTCGTACCTTGCTTGCTTTAGGCTTAACTGGTAAAGTCATGCCATACAAAAAAAACTTTGGTCCTATGCCTGCCTCAATTTATCATGCGGCATTTCCATGCCCTGCAAATAACATTACTGAAGAAGAGGCATTAGAAGATTTAAAAATGATCTTTAAGTGCGACATAGACCCTTCAGAAGTAGCCGCAATGATTGTTGAACCCGTACAGGGTGAGGGTGGTTTTCATCAGCTAACACCGTCTTATGCCAAAAAACTGCGTGAAATTTGTGATGAACACGGTATTATGCTTATTTTTGATGAAGTACAGTGTGGTTTTGGTCGTACGGGTACATTATTTGCGACTGAACAGTTGGGTGTTGAGCCTGATTTAATGACTTCTGCTAAAAGTTTAGCAGGTGGTTATCCTATTTCTGCCTTAATTGGTAAGGCAGATGTTATGGATGCCGCACAACCAGGTGGTTTGGGTGGTACTTATGCGGGTAGCCCACTTGGCACAACCGCTGCATTAAAAGTGCTTGAAGTGATTGATGAAGAAAATCTGCTTGAGCGTAGTAAATACATTGGTGAAAAAATTGGTAACTTTTTAAAAGATTTAAATTTACCAAAAATTGCCAATATTCGCTACAAAGGTGCGATGCTTGCGTTTGATTTAGTGGATTCGGCAGGTAATCCAGATGCTGATGCCACCAATGCGTTAAAAGCAGCAGCTTTTGAAAAAGGATTACTTTTAGCATCTTGTGGTATGTATTTTAATTCTATCCGTGTGATGGTACCATTAACAGTTGAAGAAGAAACTTTAGATGAGGCACTACAAATTATTAAGTCTTGCCTGTAAATAAGTTGTTAGACTGTTTTTTTATGGCGTAGGTAAAGGCTTTTATAGAATTTACCTACGCTTTTTTGTTTTATATCGCTAAGAAGAAGGAACTTATATGTCAAATAAATTAAATAAGTCGTTAAATACCTTAGATATTGTGGCACTGGCTTTTGGTGCTATGGTAGGTTGGGGCTGGGTTGTGTTAGCAGGTAGTTGGGTACAATCAGCAGGTGTCATGGGGGCAGTACTGGCATTTTTATTAGGTGGTATTGCAGTTATTATGATTGGGCTTACGTATGCTGAGCTTGCCGCTTCTATGCCAATTACAGGAGGTGAACACATTTATACCCACAGGGCAATGGGCACACATGTGTCATTTTTATGCTCATGGAGTATTTTGTTTGGTTATATCTCGGTTGTGGCATTTGAGGCGGTCGCATTACCGACGGTTATTGAATATTTTGTACCCAACTATAATCAGGGGTATATGTACAATGTAGCAGGCTGGGATGTTTATGCCACTTGGGTACTTGTTGGTATGATTGGGTCCATTGCTGTGACTTGGCTTAATATTGTTGGTTTAAAAGTGAGTGCCTTATTCCAAAAAGTGGCAGTAACCGGCATTGCCATTGTGGGGATTATGCTGTTTATTGGTGCCTTAATGTTTAATCCTGATGCCAGTTTTGCAAGCCTTAAAGCACCAAGTTTTATTGATGGTACAGCAGGGATTATGACAGTTATTGTTATGGTGCCGTTTATGTTTGTGGGTTTTGATGTCATTCCGCAAGCGGCAGAAGAAATTGATTTAACTCGTCCAAAAATTGCCATATTCTTAATTGTCTCGTTGATTATTGCAGTACTTTGGTACATGGGCATTGCTTGGAGTGTTGGACAGACCTTAACACTTGAACAGGCACAAAATTCTTCTCTTGCCACTGCAGATGCAATGGCAAACGCTTGGAATGGTAAATGGGCTGGTAACTTGCTTGTACTGGGTGGTGTTTTAGGTATTTTATCTAGCTGGAACTCATTTTTAGTGGGTGGTAGCCGTTTAATGTATGCGATGGCAAAAGGGCATATGTTACCTAACTTTTTAGCAAAAGTGCATAAAAAGTACAATACGCCAGTTTATGCCATTTTACTCATTGGTTTTTTGGCAACAATTGCCCCATTATTTGGGCGTAAAATGTTGGTTTGGATTGTTGATGCAGGTGGCTTTGGTATTGTTATTGCCTACACTTGTGTGGCATTAGCATTTTTAGTGTTGCGTTTTAAAGAACCAAATATGGTACGTCCGTTTGTATTGCCAGCAGGCAAATTAATTGGTGTTCTTACCTTAATTACAAGCTTTGCTTTATTGTACATGTATCTACCAGGTAGCCCTGCTGCTTTAGTACCTGTTGAATGGGCTATTTTTGCAGGCTGGATGGTACTTGGTTTTGTATTGTATGTAATGGCATTGGCTAAAGCACCTGGTAAGTGCAAAGAGTTTATGGATGAAGAAGTTAATGCTATTAAATCAGAAAACCAGCAATGGCTTGCTGATAACGGTTTGCCTACCAGTAAGGCATTTGAACATCAATAATGGTATTAAATTAACTCACTGATAAACAATGTAATAAATATAACAAAGGCACTCATTGTTACTATGAGTGCCTTTTTAAGTTATCAAAAAACTAAAAGAAGAACTAACTTTTATCACGTATTAGTTTGTAGTTTAAAAACTCACCAATACCCAGTTCACCCAGCTCTCGTCCAAAGCCAGAAATTTTAACGCCACCAAAAGGTGTTTCTGCCTCTGAGGCAGAATCAGCATTAATTGTTACCATGCCAACTTCAAGTTTTTCTGATAAATAGTCAATGGTATCTTGATTTGTGGTGTGGATAGATGCCCCCAAACCATAGGGGACGTCATTAGCCAGTGCAACGGCTTCATCGATTGTGTTTACCTTATGCACCACAGCAACAGGTCCAAACAATTCTTGCCGATATATATCCATATCGGCAGTTACATCGGTGAGTACCATTGGGTCAAACCATGCGGTGGTATCACTATTATCAGCACGCATACCGCCATTGACAAGCACAGTTGCCCCTTGATTAATGGCTGAGTCAACCTGTTGCTGTAATCCTTTTGCTGCTAAGTTAGAGGACATAGGGCCCATGAAAGTGTCGTTAAGTTTTGGGTCGGTAGGGGTAATCGCTTTTACGGCTGGAATAAATTTATCCATAAAGGCATCATAAATATCTGCCATAATAATAAAGCGTTTGGCAGCATTGCAAGCTTGACCACAATTACCATAACGCCCACTGATAGCATATTTAACGGCGTCTTCTAAATTGGCATCTGGCATCACAATATATGGATCAGAACCACCAAGCTCGAGCACCACTTTTTTAAGGGCTGCTCCAGCTGTTGCAGCGACTGATGCCCCTGCACGTTCAGAACCTGTTAAAGACACCCCTTGAATTCGGCTATCATTTATAATATTGGCTGACTGCTCAATACTTGCAAAAATATTGTTATATACCCCTTTGGGTACGCCAGCAGCTAATACAATTTCTTCAATTGCCAGTGCTGTTTTTGGGCATTGTTCGGCATGTTTTAAAATCATGGTGTTGCCAGCCATTAAGTTGGGTGCTAAAAAACGCACGACTTGATAGTGTGGATAGTTCCAAGGCATGATGCTATAAAGCACGCCAAGTGGACGTTTAATAATTTTTGCACTGCCAGAGCCAACCTCGATTTTTTCATCAAAAAGCATTTTTTCGGCATTATTGGCATAGTATTTAATAATGTGAGCAGCAAAACCAACTTCACCCATAGCGGCACGTATGGGTTTTCCCATTTCTTCAGTGACTATCTCGGCAAGTTTTTGCTGGTTTTGCTTGTAGCCATCAGCAATGGCCAATAGTAGCCTTTTGCGTTCGGCAAGGGTTGTATCTTTCCAGCTTTGATAGGCATTGTGAGCAAACTCGATAGTGCTTTGTAGTTGCTCATTGGTTGCATTATCAAAGGTTTGTACAACTTGTCCTGTTGCTGGGTTTGTTACTTGATAGGGTCTCATTTTATTATCCTTATTTTAGGATGCAGTTGTTGTTTGAAATATTAAGTGTATGTTGAGCCATTGCTAATAAATACGCCAGTTAAATATAACACTTAACTGGCGTATGTTGGATTTAAAAGTATAAGATGCCAATTTAAGCCATTGTGCTACCTAGTATAACAAAGGTAATGACCGCTAAAATAGCACCAAATAAAGCATAAGGGAACTGTGTAAAGGCATGTTGCATTGGGGTACAACCTGCACCTTGTGCTGCCAGTAGTGATGAATCACTAAAGAAACACGCATGGCTACCAAATGAAGAAGCAGAAAGTAGGGCACCAATCATCAGTGGGGTACTCACACCTAAGCTTGCCGCCACTGGAAACACAATCGGCATGGCAATAACGTATAAACCCCAGCTAGAAGAGGTGGCAAATGTTAAAAATGCCATAACTGCAAAAATAACCGCAGGGAAGGTGGCTGCCGTCATATGCGGAGCAATGGCTTCTATGATAAAGGTAGTCATACCTAAATCATCATTAATTGATTTTAAGAAGAAGCCACCCACAACGGTCGATAGTGGATAAAGCATGACTTTAAAACCTTTAAAAATACCTTCTACTTGATCTTCAAAATTTAAAATACCTTGAGCCCAATACAAAACAACGGTGACAAAACAAGTTAATAAAGCCCCTTGTAGTAAATCTACTTCAAAATAAATAGTAGAGGCAATAAGTAAAAGCATAGGGAAGGCAAAGTTAAAAATGTTGCGTCCAAATGATACTTCTTTTTTTGCTTTATGTTGGCTAACTAAATCTTCAGCAGCCACACCCTCTGGAATTGGTTGACCTTGTTTGGCACGAGCCTCTGCTTTTTTCATTGGACCCCAGTCACCAAAAATACCAAAGGCAACCAAAAATACAATTAATAATGCAAACCAAGCATAAGCCATGTAAGGAATGGCACTCATGTAAGTGAGCATGCCTGAGCCTTCTTCGGCAACGCCATTTTCTTCTAATAATCCAGAAAAGAAAACCGCCCAAGTTGAGATTGGAACAATAATACACATTGGGGCGGCAGTTGAGTCAACAATATAGGCGAGTTTTTCACGCGAAACTTGATAAAAATCAGTCAATTTTTTGACCGATGTGGAAACGGCAAGACAGTTTAAGTAATCATCAATAAAAATGATTAAGCCTAAAATAGCAGTAGAAACCATAGATTGACGGCGGTTTTTAATAATTCTTTTTAAAAATTCACTAAAGCCATTTAAGCAACCACTCATTTCTAAAAGTTGGATAAAACCACCCATTAAACCACAAACTAGGATAATCCATACAATGGTCTCATCACCCAAAACTTCGGATATTTTTGTAGAAAAGGGCGAAACCAAATCAAATGGATTAAGCATAACTAAACCAGCAATACAGCCAGCAATCATAGACTCAAATGGTCTTCTAGTAACAATTGCTGCTACCAAAACTAATAGGGTTGGTAGTAAAGAATACATGCCCCAAGGTGTATCTGCCTGATGCGTTCTTGAAATAATTAAAAAAACAATATAAACAGCAAATAAAGCAGCTAATGATAAAAAAACTTTTGTATTGGAAAACATCGAATTGACGTTTTGTTCAAGATCTTTTTCACTCACTATTATTTCTCCTTGTGAAATATCAAAAAAATTTTACAAATAAATATCCATAAATATGCCTAAATGCCTAAAAATCATACTTAAATTGATAAGCAAAAATAGGTTATGTTTTATTAGGTTGTGCATGGTTCTTTTTAACAAGGCTTCCTTTTAACCAAGAGTCATTATCTTTGAAATATCATGCTTTTAAATATAATGCTCAAAAACCATTTTTTTTGCAAAAAAGTGTTAAAAATAATAAAACAAAAGTACCTAACAAATCAATAGGTAAATAAAAATTATTCTTAATAAATTGCTAAGGTTATCAACTAGATAACCTTAGCTTAATTATATGTTTAATAAACTTTAATATTTAAAGGGTTAAATACCAAATTTATCTTTAAAGCCATACCACCAAGATCCGACGACAGAGTATGGTACCCGGAATGCTCTTCCGCCAGGGAATGGAATCCAAGGGATTTGGGCGAATTTATCAAACTCAGTAGTATCACCATTAATAGCATTTGCTAAAATTTGTCCAAATAGGTGAGTGCCAGTTACGCCGTGACCGCTGTAGCCATGAGCAAAGAAAACACGTTCATGCAATTTCCCCATTTGTGGTACACGAGAGAAGGATAAAGCAAAATTACCACTCCATGCGTATTCTGTTTTGACATCTTTTAAAATGGGAAATATTTTTTCCATATTTGGGCGTATTTTACCTTCAATGTCGGCAGGATCAGTGCCACCATAAACGGTACCACCACCAAACAGCATGCGTTTATCGGCAGATAGGCGATAGTAGTCTAAAATGTATCGAATATCCTCAACACACAAATCACTCGGAATCAGCTCATCTGCTAAGTCACCCAGTGGTTCGGTTGCAATGATTTGAGTAGAAACTGGCATAACACGGTCAGTTAGTTTTGGGATTACCTTATTTAAATAGGCATTACCACAAATGACTGCTTTGTCACATTTTACGCTACCAAATTCGCTAATAACCAGTACGTGGTCATCATGGTACTCAATATCAACAACCAAGGTGTTTTCGTAAATTTTACCGCCATTTTTTTCGACGGCATCTGCTTCACCAAGGGCTAGGTTAAGTGGGTGAAGGTGTCCACCTGAGTAGTCAAGCATGCCCCCAACGTAAGCGTCGGTATTGATGTATTGTTTAATTTCGTTTTTATCAATTAGTTCACGAGTTTCAATGCCGTGGCGTTTCCAAAGTTCATAGGTTTCTTTTAATTCATCCATGTGCTTATTGGTTAATGCGGCAAAAAAGTTTAGCTTTTTTAAGTCACAACTAATATCATAGTCTGCTACAAAACGGCGGATAATATCACCACCTCGCATTACCACTCCACCGACATAGTCGGCAGTATCACGCCCGTAAGCACGCTCAATTTTTTGCAGACTGGCGTTTAACCCGTTGACGATTTGACCACCGTTTCTGCCAGAAGCACCCCAACCAATTTGGGCACCTTCTAACATCACGACATTGTGCCCAGATTCGGTTAAATGAATCGCTGTTGAAAGCCCACTAAAGCCACAGCCCACAATACAAATTTCTGCTTGGATATCTTCTTGTAATGCAGGACGCTCTGGTTTAGGGTTAGCACTGGCAGCATAATAACTTTCGGGATATTGACCTTGCTCTGAATAGTGCGGGATATTACGTTTGTTGTTGCTCATTGATACTACTCCTTACACGTCTTGTAAATAAGTGGAATATTCTAAATCAGTAACTTGGGCAGCGAAACGTTTTGCCTCTTGTTTTTTGACACTAATTAACAGTTCAACCATTTCATCAGGGAATAGGTCGCTAACGACTTCGCTTTCTTCAAACTCTTTAATTGCTGATAACCAATCTAGCGGTAAGTAGGCAATATCATCTTCATCATAAGTTAGCTCGTTAATTGGTTCTGGTGGTGTAAGCTTATTTTGTAAGCCATGCAACATACCAGCTAACACTGCACTACAAACTAAATAGGGGTTAGCATCTGCCCCAGACACACGGTGTTCAATACGGCGAGCTTTAAAATCACCCCCAGGGATGCGGATAGCTGCTGTGCGGTTTTCATAGCCCCAAGAGATATTGTTAGGGGCAAGTGTGCCAGGTGTATAACGACGATATGAGTTGAAATGTGGTGCAAAAATTAGGGTACAATCTGCCATAACGTCCATTAGCCCAGCAATCGCCTGCTGTAATTTTTCTGAACCTTTTTCGGTACCATCATCAAAAATGTTGTTGCCATTTTCATCTAGTAAACTACAATGTACATGAAAACCATTGCCAGACTGCTTACCAAACGGTTTTGCCATAAAAGTTGCAGTAAAGCCATATTTAGCGGCTACTGATTTAAGTACTTGTTTAAATATAATAGCGTCGTCCGCCGCTTTTAATGGGTCATCAACGTGCAATAAGTTAATCTCGAATTGACCACAACCATTTTCTGCTAATGCAGCATCAACAGGGATATCTAATTTTTTGCATTGGGCATAGACGTCATCTAAAAACTCATCAAACTGTAATAAGTCATTAATACTTAAAATAGAGGTTTTGTTTAAACGCAAACCAGTTTTGGGGTTAATTGGCGGCTTAGGCGACTTGCCTTCTTTATAATCGGTTAAATAAAATTCAAGTTCGGTTGCCATAACTGGGGTTAAGCCAAGCTCTTTAAATTTGTTGGTAATATTAGCAAGAACATGGCGAGCATCACCATAAAAAGGGGTACCGTCTTCATTATAAAGCCAAACAGGTAGCATAGCAGAGGGTTGGCTGGTGTTGATAAGCGGTAGCACGCCACGACCAGTTGGCATTGCCATGGCATCAATATCACCATTTGATTGAGAAGATTCAATGACATCTGCTCCCCAAATATCAACACCTAAAATAGATAAAGGCAGTCGAATACCATCATTTTCTGCTTTTTTGAGTTGTGAATAGGGGATACGTTTACCACGCATAACCCCATTAATATCACCCGAGGCAATATATACAAATTTAGTTTTTTTATTTGTTGCAGGTTGATTTTTAGATTCGCTCATAAAGTGACTCCTCCTGAGTGTTATGAGTGCTGACAATATGATTGCTTTCTTTATTTTAAAAAATTATATGCGTGTTTTTTAATATAATAGATAAGATTGACAGACTGACTATAAATGTTAACTTTCTTTTACATCTTGCTTTTTTAATGATGCTAGATTCATACATTTACGTTTAAGAACTAAGGTGTATGATTATTAAATAAATAAAGTAACTAATATATTATTGAAAAATAAATATGTCAAATATTTAATTATTTGCCAATTTTTGTAAACTAAAAGAAACATTATTGCATAATAATTAAAATTTAGAGTTATTTTTTTTACTTAACAGTATTGCCATGTTATATTCGGTACCGTTAAGAGATACCTTTTATTTTAGCAAATTGATGGTTTTAAATGAATCAATTGTGAATCAAACCAGTTGCAAAATTTAACTAAGGATTAAGGAACATTAAAATGACAGATCTCATAAAACCGTTAATTGGCGTTGTGTGTTGCCATAAAGTGGTAGAAGACCAACCAGCACAAAGCGTGCATGCAAAATACATAAACTATGTTAACGAAAATGGCGGTACCCCTGTATTGCTCCCTTCAGTTTTATCACAACCAGATAACTTTGCTAATATTGTAAAAGTGTTAGACGGATTGCTACTAACGGGCAGTTACAGTAATGTTGCACCAGAGCGATATGGTGCAAAACATGAAGAGGACTATACAGATTTAGCACGAGATGGGCTGAGCTTTAAACTGCTTGATTTTGCTAAAAAACAAAAAATGCCTGTACTCGCCATTTGTAGAGGTTTACAAGAAATGAATGTTGCTTTTGGTGGTAGCTTGCATCCAGACTATAGAGCAGTTGGATGCTATACAGAACCACATTTGCCTGACAGCAGTTTGCCAATAAACGAGCAATACCAACCAGCACATGATATTATTATTGATGAAAACAGTAATTTAGCTGGTTTTGGTAAAGAAAAATTTAAGGTAAATTCACTGCACAAACAATGTATCGATAAAGTAGGTAACGGTGTTGCAGTGATGGCAAAAGCCCCTGATGGGCTGGTTGAAGCAATTGAGCTAACAGATCACCCTTATTTGGTTGGCGTGCAATGGCACCCAGAGTTTAATTTTAGCCAAGATGAGCTATCTTTGTATTTGGTTAAGGAGTTTATCAACCATGCCCAGCAATATAAGCAAGGACACAGCTAAACAACAAATGGCTATTAAACAGCCACACATCCGAGAACGCAACAGTAGCAATGTTGACAGCTTGAATGCTACTATCACAGAAGATATAGGTTCAAAAATTCATCAACTACGGCTGGCTAAAGGCTATTCTCAGCGTAAGCTAGCTAGCCTTGCTGGGCTGACAAACACAGCCATTAGTGCAATTGAACGTAATAAAGTGAGCCCTGCGGTGAACACATTAGGTGCCATACTTAAGGTGCTTGAGTGTGATTTGCAAACTTTTTTTAGTAGTGATTGGGACAGCACGCAATCGACAGTTGTTGTAAAGGCTGATGACTTAATTGAACTAAAAGACGTTGGACGGGGTGTCTCTTTAAAAATGGTACATAATAACTGCCCAAGTTTAAACTTAGGTTTTTTGATTGAGGAGTACCAACCCAATAGCAGTACTGAAGAACGAATCATTCATGAGGGTGAAGAAATTGGCACTGTTATTAGTGGCGAAATTGTGATTCGTCATAATGGTGTTTTGTATCATTTAAAGTCGGGCGATAGCTATGTTATTGATACAAGTTTGCCACATACGTTTATGAACCCAAGTGAGGGTATTACTCGCATTATTAGTGCACACACCCCAGCAACTTATTAAGTTTGATAATAAGTTGTTTGTTGATAAAGTATTTTTTAAACACTGTATTAAACATTGTACCCGTATTTATTCGTTGTGATTAAAGTTTGTTTTTTTTCAACAAAACTAAAACAGCACCATTACCACCATCTTTTGGGCTGGCAGAACAAAATGCCAATACCTCTGGTATTTGGCGTAACCAACCATTTACACAGGTTTTTAAAACGGCATCCTCACCTTTACCGTGTACAATTTTAACCACGCTTTCACCATTTTGTTTGGCTTGAGTTAACAGTTGGATAACGGCTTCTCGTGCTTGCTCGATGGTGCATCCATGAATATCCACCGCATTATACCAGCGTAGCTTACCTTGTTTAAGCTGGTTAAAAATTTTGTTTTGTAAAGTTTGGGTTTTATAACTTAAGTAAGCATCGCCAGATACTGGATTGAGTAGTGCTTGCATATCCGACAACCCAGAAATATTGTTATCTGTCTCTCCACCCTGTGCCGCTGCACGTTTAGAAAGCATTGTTGCATCTGGTTTGTCTTTTTTGGGTGTGTTTGTGGGTGATATGAGGTTTTTATCGGCAAGTGGTTTAACCCCAGCCATGGCTTGCATAAACAGCACTTTATCATCATCAATATGTTTACTATCAAGCTGTTTAACCGTTTTCTGAATCTGTTTTTTGGTTGGCAAATTTACGGATTCATTTGGTTTACTATCAGCATGCTGATTGCTAGAGTCACGACCAGTTGAGCCTAATTGACTTTTTAAGGCTTTAAGCTGATCTTGTATTTGTTTGGAAAATAAATTGTTTGACATGTTGTATGAGTATCCAGTTTGGTTTTATGCGTTTATTTTAACAGAAATTTATTTTGCTAATCCATGAGCTTGCAAAAAGTTATTTAATAAACTAAAGCCTTCTTCACTTAAAATTGATTCTGGATGAAACTGTACCCCTTCAATATTAAAATTGTGGTGACGTATGCCCATCACTTCTTCTAACAGTCCATCTGTTGTTTCAGTCCAAGCCGTGACTTCAAGGCATTCTGGTAATTTATTTTTATCTAGCACCAGTGAGTGGTATCGTGTTGCTTTAAATGGGGTAGGTAGGTTTTTAAAAACACCAAAATTGTTATGATGAATATTAGATACTCGGCCATGCATGATTTGTTTAGCGGGAATAATATGACTACCAAAAGCTTGCCCAATGGCTTGGTGCCCTAAACATATGCCTAAAATAGGGATGTTAGTATAAAAATGTTTAATGACGGCTGAAGATATGCCTGCTTGTGCAGGTGTACCAGGTCCAGGACCAATGACAATGGCATTGGGAGACATGGTTTCAATTGTGGCTAAGTCTATTTCGTCATTTTTATAAACACTAACCTGTTGGTTTAGTTGTTGAAAATATTGCACTAAGTTGTAGGTAAAACTATCGTAGTTGTCGATAAACAGTATCATGTTAGTTAGCTATTTTATTTAATTAATGATGGCTTAATGATTAATAAAAGTATAAATTTTAGTAGTTATTATAACTTAATAAAGCAAGGCGGTTTATTATCCAAACTATTGATGATATTTATGTAAGTACAATAAAAAAGTGGTTGCACCAATATGATGCAAAAATATACTTTATAGTGCAATTAAATAGTATTAAATTTTATTAAAAATATTTTTTTGGATTAAAACTTATAAATTTCAATAAGCAAGCTGGCATTTTTTTAAAGCTGGCACACTTTTTGCATTAATATATCATGTGAATTGTGAATTATGGCATGTGAGTAATGGTAAGAAAAAACAGTTGTTTAAATTTTTCTGTTAATTTTATGGTTGTTAACATATACTAATTCAGTAAAGCAAAATATATTGTGTAAGTTGTTATTTTACTTATCACAGATAACAAAGGTTGACTTAAGGAGATAAAACCATGTCAAACAAATTATTAGATCTTATCGCATCATCTGAAGCTAAGTGGGTGGATTTCCGCTTTACAGATACACGTGGTAAAGAGCAACATATCAGCTACCCAGCTGAAAGCATTGATGAAGATGTACTAGAAGACGGCAAAATGTTTGATGGTTCATCAATCGCTGGTTGGAAGGGTATTGAAGCTTCTGACATGATTTTACGCCCAGATCCAGAAACAGCGTTTGTTGACCCATTTTTTGAGTCACCAACAGTTGTGGTTACTTGTGACATCATTGAGCCGACAACTTTACAAGGTTATGAGCGTGACCCACGCTCTATCGCTCGCCGTGCCGAAGAATACTTAAAATCTACAGGCATTGGTGATACGGCATTTTTTGGTCCTGAGCCAGAGTTTTTTGTGTTTGATGATGTCAAATGGCAAATTGATATGAGTGGTGCTCAGCATAAAATTACTGCTGAAGAAGCGGCTTGGTCAACGAATGAAGAATACGAGTGGGGCAATATGGCTCACCGTCCACGTGTTAAAGGCGGTTACTTCCCAGTACCACCAGTTGATAGCTCGCAAGATATGCGTTCTGTGATGTGTGAGCGTATTGAAGACATTATGGGTGTTGACCGTGTTGAAGTACACCACCACGAAGTGGCTTCTTGCCAGTCTGAAATTGGCGTATCCTTTAATACGATGGTACGTAAAGCAGATGAAGTGCAACAATTAAAATATGTTGTTCATAATGTTGCTCACCAGTTTGGCAAAACAGCAACCTTTATGCCTAAGCCAATTGTGGGTGATAATGGTTCTGGCATGCACGTTCATATGTCGATTTCTAAAGATGGCGAAAATACTTTTTCGGGTGATGAGTATGCTGGTTTATCAGAAACCGCTTTATACTTTATTGGTGGTATCATCAAACACGCACGTGCGTTAAATGCGATTACTAACCCATCTACTAACAGTTACAAACGTTTAGTACCACATTATGAAGCACCAATTAAATTAGCTTATTCAGCTTGCAACCGTTCGGCTTCTATCCGTATCCCTCACGTTTCTAGCCCTAAAGCGGTGCGTGTTGAAGCACGCTTCCCTGATCCTACGGCTAACCCATACCTTTGCTTTGCGGCATTGTTAATGGCGGGTATTGATGGTATCCAAAACAAGATGCACCCAGGCGAAGCTGCGGATAAAAACTTGTACGACTTACCACCAGAAGAAGAAGCACAAATCCCAACTGTTGCTGAAAACTTAAGCCAAGCAATTGATGCATTAAAAGCTGACCATGACTTTTTATTAGCAGGTGATGTGTTTACAAAAGAAATGTTAGAAGCATTTATTGAGCTTAAAGAAGAAGAAGTACAACGTCTAAATGTAACGGTTCACCCAGTTGAATTTGATATGTACTATAGCTGCTAATGAATAGCATTTATTTTTTAATACTAACAATCCAGCCTGTATAAAAAAACAGGCTGGATTTTTTTGATGTATTTAACAATTTTAATGTTTATTGCTTAAAAAGCACCACCAATCATTTTATGAAACTGTAATATTATTAAAACAGTAATCACTATTTGCCAAAAGCTAAATAGTAAGGTATAAAAAAGGGTTTTTGTTATAGCAAAGTTAAGCTGTTTAAAACCAAAAAACAAACAGGGCAATAAAATAGATAGATAAATCGTCCAAAATAACCAATCAGGGGTTTGCCCTAATGTTTGTTTCACTACTAGCCAGTCAGCTATTAAAAAACCGAGTAATGGTACAAGCAACCCCATAGCTATCAAAAAAATTGCAAATGTTTTATTCGTGTTTCGCATTTTTATTAGTTAATTAATGGTTATGTTATTTAATCAATTCAATTGTACCATTTGCAGTAACGGTAATCGTACTATTGCCAGATTCAAAATCTTGGTCAGGTACGCTTGCAGCCGCTTTCATTTCATACATGCCAGTTGCTCTCATTGGTTGATAGTAATTACTGCCAGTATTTAGCTGAACATTAACAACATTATAACTGTTTGCTCCCCAAGCAGAAGTTAGGGTTTGAGCTTGTTGTTGAAATTGTTTAGAAGCTTGAACCAGCATTTGTTTTTCAATTTCGTCCTGACGTTTTTTTGAAACAGCAAAATTTAAATTACCTAATATCAAATCTTTTTGTAAGTTGGCAATGAGTTCACTTGTTGCCTCTAAATCTGTACTTTTGATATTAATACTGGCTTGCCCTGTCCAACCATTAATTTTGCCATTTTTATCATAGCTTGGGTAGGTGCTGTTTTGCCCTGTTGTTACGGTAACAGTAGGGTAGCGCTTGGCAATCTTCATGGCATTGTTCATTGCGGAGTTAAGCTTGGTTGCTAGACGTTTGGCATCTTTGGTTTGTACCTTTTTTGACATGGTTGCTTGTACTTCATCATTATCAACCTCTGTTTTTACTTCAGAAGTAAAGCTAATTTGGTTATAGCCTGTTGGTTCGGCATGCACTGTGGCAGATAAAGCGAATAAACTTGCTAGACCTGCTGCCAGTTGTTTTTTTGACAGGTTCATATGTTTTCCTTTTTTTGTGGACTAAAGTTAATGTAGATAAACGCTATATTTGCTTATCATAACACCTAAAATTTAGTCGTAGTTTGCCTATGCGTTATAGTTTTGTTGCAATAAATTTGTATTGAAAATAGGCGTTATAAAGCCGTTGAGATAAAACTGGATATTTATACAATACTTGATATTCATACAATAAAAGGTATAATATTTGTTCGGTGGCTCCATTGGTAGCCTCGCAACATTGTACTATAAACCCCGCCAGGACCGGAAGGTAGCAACGGTAGTAGCCACAATGTGTGCCGGGGATTTGCTGATGGGGTCACTTTTTTTTGGCTTTGTATTTTATAAGTACTCAACTATCACACACTTGTTATTTTTAAACACAAGTAAAATTTTAAACTCATAAATTGCCAACCAATGGGCAAAGCAAACCGTATTTAAGCCTAAACGGTTGCATTTTTGCATAACTTGCTGCCGTGTTAATCCAACCCACACACTTTTATCATCTTCCCGTTGTATGGTAGGGCTTTGTTTTGCATGAATTGCTGGCATAGCCATAATGGTCGTAGCAAAATAAAAAGTATTTTGGTTGATATGATTATTTGGTTGCATATTGCCTCCACTGATTTTGTTTAAACCTAAATTTTTGCCATTTTGCTTTTGCAAAAATAATGCGGTAGAAAATTTATGGCAGTTTTAGGTGTTGTACTATTTTTTGATGATTGTTGGTTTTTTGGGTTTAATCCAAGGTTGATGAACAACAACCATCCAGCACAAATTTATAGTTGTAAAATTAATTGATTTTGTACCAGTCAATTTTGCGGGTAATAAACATAACGGTTGCAATTAGGGTAAAGCAGAGTATGGCACCAATGAGCAAATTCATGTCTGCAATAGTGAGTATGATATAAAAACCTGCATACTGTGCTGCCAAAATAAGGGTAAATAAACCTGCCCGTTTTGCACTTTTTAATAAATAAAATGCATACCAACCAATGAGTGATGTACAGGCTAGCGAAGCAATCAAATAAGCCTGCCAAAATGCAATTTGTTCTGCAAGTGATAACAGCAATGCATAAAAAACTAATAATGCCATGCTAACCAGCAAGTACTGTACAGGGTGGATACGTAGTGACTTAATTACCTCAAACAAAAAGATGCTACCAAATGATATGGCGATTAATAATAAGCCATACTTCATGGTGCGTTCGGTTTGCAGGTACACATTATTGGGTTTTGCAAAATCTACACCAAACTCATTTAAGCTGACGGCTTGTTGGTTGCTGTTTACTTTGCCATCTATCATTTGAGGGTTGTAAGTGTTGGTATGGCTGTTGTAATTATTGGTGAGGGTTTGGGCTTGTGTTAACTCACAATTGCCTTGATGTTGTTTAATGCACAGGCTAACAAGTTGATTGTTGCTAATAGCAAGATGTTGGTTTTGCCAGTTGGCGTTAAAATCTTGCGTTTTAAGTGTTTTTTGGGTTGGTAGGGCATGCCCAATAAAATTAGGTGCTCGCCAGTTGGCTTTGGTAGTTAGCTTAAATTGTTCTCCAAGTGGGGCGGTTTGTATGCTTTTTAGCCCAGATAGATTTAAAGTCACTTCAATAGTAAGCTTGTCTGCTTTTTGTAAGCTTTTTGGCAGTATTACTTCTAAGTATTCAAGGTTGTTTAAAATCTTGTTTTTAGGGTAGTTAGCAGTTATCGTTTGCCCATTAATGGCGATATTTGGTAATTTATTTACCCCTCGTAAATCACTAATTGGCAGTAGCAAACGTGTGTCTAAATATGGATTATTGCCATTTAGGTTTTGTTGCTTGCTGGTTGTGTTTTTATTAGCGGGTTGTGTATTCCCGTCAAACTTTGGGTTTAGTTGATAGGTTTGGTTAATTTTTATATCACCCCTATAGCTTGTGGCACTGTAAATGCTGCGTTTGTATGCATCATCACTGACGGTAAGATTTTGTATCACTTCAGTTTGGTTTGCAAAAATAGGGATGTTGGTTATCACTGATTTACGACAGTCGCTTTTGCTTATTTTTTTATCATTATTACAGTCTTGGGTGGTTGTGTAGCGGCTCACCAAAAAAGGGGTGATAAGTTGTTGTGGTTTAACGTGTTGTTCGGCAATTTCGTTAATAACATTATTGGCGTAGTTTTGACGTTCATATACCAATGATTGGATCATGGCTAGTCCAATGGCAAATATGGCACATAATCCAGCAATGACTGCTATTTTGATGAGTAAGGTTTTTTGCATGCTATCCTCCAGTTTGCGGTGTTGTTATGGCAACACTATAAATAAGCAGGGAGGATTAACGATGTGAGTTTGATGGATTTTTGGTGGATTGTGTAAGTTTAAAATGGTTTATACGACCAAACTAATGAGAGAATTGTTAAAAGCGAATCGTTAAAGGCATAACAAATTTAAATTAGCCATTATTTTAAATACATTTAGGCTGATAATTTAGCGTATTGCTTAACCTATTAAATACACAATGTTTGCATCGTTTAATCCGCAATAGGAAGAGAAACCGAAACTTTAACACCTTCAGTTGTTGTACCTGTCTTATGGATATTAGCAATATTAATGTTGCCTCCATGGTGTTCAATAACTTGTTTGGCAAGGGTTAAGCCCAAGCCACTGCCTTTATGTGTGCTGTTAGTGTGCTGGTTTTGACTTGCGCTGCTTTGGTTAACTTGGTGCGATAAGCTAAAGTAACGATCAAATACTTTTGGTAAGGCATAATTGGGGATATTTGCCCCATCATTATAAATATTTAACTGCAAATTTGAGTTGTTATCGTTATAAACAAGTTCAATGTTGATTTGGTGATTGGCAAAATAAATAGCATTGTTAAGCAAGTTTTCTATTGCTTGAGATAACCAAAATTCATCGGCTAAAATATGGGGTAAGTTTGCCGAAAACGTCATGTCTTTAATTTGTTTATTATATTTTTGTCCATTAACAAGGTAGTTTATTGTAAGCTCACGTTTTTGGATGCGTGGTTGCTGGTTTGCTATGAGCCTGTGTGTCAGGCTCATTATATTAACAGGCTGTGTTGTTAAACGAAAGTTAGGCTGCTCAATTTTGGCAAGTAACAATAAGCGGTCAATCAGTGACTGTAGTTTTGTGCTTTGCTCACTAATGGTTTGGCTAAGTAGGCGTCTGTCTTCTTCTTCTAAAGTTGCGTCTTCTAATAGCTCTCCACTTGCTTTAATTGCGGTAAGCGGGCTTTTAAGCTCGTGGGTTAGGGTATGAACATAGTCGGTCACATAAGCTTTGTTTTCTAGTTTATGTTTCATGTCTTCGATGGTGTTGGTCAGCTCATTAAGCTCTTTACCCAAATAAAAACTTGGTTTTGCATTATTGGTATCAAGTGATCTTGTATAGCGTGTTACCATAGCAATGCTTTGTTGTAGCCACCATGCCACAAGCCCTGCAAAAAATATGGCAAGCAACATGATATAAAGTGAGGTGGTGAGCATACGCTGGCGAGCAACATTAAGGTAGGGTAAAATCGTAGCAACGGGCTTACCCACACTGACAACACCAATTAACTTGCCATGCTTATTGGTGATAGGTTGGGCAACATACATGACAGATGTGTTGGCATTTTGTTTATCACCTCTGGTGCTTCTTGCTCCGTACTTGCCCCGCAAGGTAAGATAAACATCGTTCCATTGGCTGTAGTCTTGCCCTTCGGCATTACCTTCATCTTTAGTCAAAGAGTCATAAATTACTTTGCCATTGGCATTGGTAACATAAACTCTAAAACTACTGTGTGTTTTTTGATTAAACCATGTGCTTAATTGATTGAGTGTGTCTTTATCGTTATAACGATAAATTGTCGGTGTTTTTGTAGGTTTGCTGGCATAACCATTAAATGCTTTATCCAGTTGTTTTTGATAGCTTGCAGTTGCTAATGCCCCTGTTTGCAATGGTTGGCTTAAACTTACTGCCAGCAGTTTACTGGTATCTACTAGCGTATCTTCAATAACTTGTTTGCTGGTTGGTTCAATACGCTTAAACAATTGGTCAAATACCAAAATACTGGCAATGATGATGATAACCACAACAGCCAGCCAAATCCTAAAAAAGATACTTAAGTTAAGTTTGTCTTTACTATTTGGTGTAACCTTGGTTGCCGCAACATTTTTAGAGGATTGATGCAGTTTGGTGTACCAGTTTTGTTTATCATTTTTCATGCTTTGCACAATCCATAACCAATACCACGATGGGTATAAATCACTTCTACGCTTGGGTTAATGTTGGCAAGCTGTTTACGGATAGATTTGATATGGCTATCAATGGTGCGAGCAAGGCGATGATCTGGGTGGTCACTAATTGCAGCCAATAATTGCTCTCTATTAAAAACTTGTTGCGGATTGCTTAATAAATAGAGTAGTAGCTTGCGTTCGGTATTGCTTAGCTCTAATTTATTGTTTTGCCAGTATAGTTGATAATTATGGGTTTGGTATTCCCATGTGCCTGATTCAAGTTCAAACAGTTGTTCGGTATGTTCATCTATTGTATTTGCAGGGGCTATATTTTGGTTATTGATTGCCTGCCGTCGCCAAATTGCTTTGATACGTGCCACTAACTCACGTGGGCTAAAAGGTTTGGTGCAATAGTCATCTCCGCCCATTTCTAGCCCTAAAATTCTGTCTACTTCTTCATTGCGTGCGGTTAAAAACAAGATAGGTAAATCTTTTAAATTGCCAATATCATTGCTATGGCGAATTTGTTGACATAGGGTTAGCCCATCGCCATCGGGTAAGCCGACATCCAAAATTATGGCAGAGGGAGTAAGGTTAATATTGCCTGTATTATTTTGCTGAGTATCTTGCTGGTTTATCGACTGTAAAGTTGGCAATACATCTGTTGCATTATCTAACCATGTTAATTGCCAATTTTCTCGCTTAAAGGTGATTTTAAGCGAAGTGGCAATGGCTGGGTCGTCTTCAACAAGTAAAATATGGTTGATGTGGGTCTGGATCATGGTAATCGCCATAGAAAATAGCGTAATGTATGTTAAAGTTTTAAATATGATTTTATCCTAGCATAAAACCATTAAGAGGCTATGTGAAAAGTTTGTGGATTTAATTATTTAGTATTTTTTAAATGCAACACTTTAACTACCTTCATTACTTACTTATTTATGTTTTTTTACTCTTTTTTGTCTTTTTCATCATCGGTAGCAATTTTTTTGATGCCTTTGGCGGTTGCGCCAACACCTTTGGCAGCAAGACCAACTGTTTTGGTTGCCGCTTTGACACCTAAACTGGCAACACCATCTACAACAGCTATCGCAGTACAACCTGATAAGCTAATGGCTAAAACTGTGGTTAATATGGCAGTTTGAATTTTGTTCATTATTTTATCCTTTGTTCTACTGGTTCTGCGATTGCAAGTTTGTAATCCCTTTGGATTTGCTTGACTCATTGGTTCTTTATACCTTCTGTTTTAGGTTTTTATTTTGTAAACCTATTTTAAGATGGATAGTATAACAAAAAAAGAAGTGCAACATGGCACTTCTTCTTTTACTTAGAATGAGCTCACAATTAATCAACCTAACGTTTTAACTTGAGCTTTTCGCTCAATACTTGCTATTGATTATGCACTTACTTGCTAATCTGTTGCGTAAATTGATGAAAACTATCTGCTTTATTTTCATCAGCTTCATCACGAGGTGGCAAGATGTTTTCGTAATAAGTGCCTGCTAAAAGCTTACGCAACAGACCCTCACCAATAAAGCCATTGCCATCATTCATAGCGTTACCCGCTCTTAACAAATGGCGAATGTCGTATTGTGTTGGCACAATGTCAGGCACTTGTTTATTGAAATCAAGTAATTGACAAACCGCTATCCGAGCCGTTCTTACCGAAGTCTCAACGGTAAACACCACATCGTTATGCATCTCAACAAACTGCCCTGTTAAGCTTAAATTGCTATAGCCTTCAGGTACAATCTGCGGACGGTCGTCCATCGCACGAGGCATAAACATCGAGGTAATATACGGCATATAAGCGGTACGCACTATGGTATTTTCTAAAGGCTATAGAGGAGCAGAGATTAAAATAATCACTTAATCAAAGACCAAAGCTGACGTTGCAAATCATCCACATTTCAATTCCAACGTCACTCATAATTTTTTAAGTGAAGCTCAAAATTAGCAGTAACGCCATTCAATTTAGTCAGTCTAGGTTTGGCAAAAAACCAAAAGGACTCAATACCATGAACAAACTAGTCATTACCATGATTTGACATAAATTTCCTTATCTTTTATAGTGAAGTAAACAGAATGTATGGCTTTTGTTTGAAATGTATAGTTTTTGTTTAAAAAATGAGATTTTGTTACGCATGTAAATCACAAACATCAATTGTTCTTCTTATCTTATCTTCAGATGTTGATGTTGTAATGAATAAAATGTTATGTCAATACAATAAACTATATTGATACTTCAATTAATTTCGAGTAACGTCGAAACTAATTTAGTTGTGTTTTTTGCTATTTTTTTAAATGAATGATTTTTTAATTAAGTAGATTCAACACCAAAGAACAACAATTAGGCAGATTCAACATTAAAAGAGCAACGCACTTAAATCTAGATTTTACTTAAAGTGGCGTTTGGTTATATAGAATTTTTTCGCTTCATTATTATGTCAAAGCTAGGGTGTATTTAGGTTATATTTAATATAGTCACAGAAAAAAAGGGTTTTTATTATGAATAAAGTATATAAAGTGGTTTTTTGTAAAGCCACACAAACAATGGTTGCGGTATCGGAGTTTGCTAAGGGACACAGTAAAAACAGTACACATGATAATCGCGTGCGTACCGTAGGTGTTTTTAGTGGCCAATTAAAAGTGCTTTCGGCAGTAGTTATGTTGGCTCTTGGTGGTCAGGCTTATGCAGAAGATAATTACTTCCACATGAATACAATTAGTGGTCAAACAGGTGCCAGTGATGATAACTTGGCAGGGCCTGGTGAGCTAGGTGGTGCACAAGGCGATCATTCTATGGCGGCTGGTTTAGAAGCAAAAGCCACCGGTGTTAATGCCATTGCGATGGGATATCAAGCCTATGCCGGTTCTCCTGATGGTCAAGTAACACAAGATCTCTCTAATATGCTTGCTGTTGGTTATGATGCAAGGGCAGAAGGTAAAAACTCTACGGCTATAGGTTTTAAGACCAGAGCCATAGCGAAAGACACGGTGGCTTTGGGTAATGGTGCTGAAGCTACCGGAGATACCGGTATTGCTTT
>PDWJ01000418.1_pt1 | contig 70540 bp, 64 predicted proteins | sample 1430881 | NCBI WGS metagenome assembly PDWJ01 (sample SAMN01162460, study PRJNA174530) | Oral metagenome, whole genome shotgun sequencing project. | biome: Marine environment; feature: Marine mammal; material: Swab sample of the gingival sulcus; isolation source: swab sample of gingival sulcus... | reverse complement strand
TTTTAGTTCTGGTTTTCGTTTTTTTATTTAATTATTATTAGACCGTTTTGTTTGTTTAAAACTGCACTAAAAGTTTTTGTGTCTGCTGCCTTTTAGGGGAGTTTGATTTTTTGTTTTGTTTTGATGTTTTTTTGGGTGGGTGATGCAAAGTCCACTGAGGGGTGTAATGAGTCCGGTGAAATGATTTGTTATGGTTTTTAATTTACTTTTATGTGTTCAATTTTGACCATTTTAAATAAATCTGAAATAGCCATTTTTACTCTAGTATTAAGGGAGGTTCTTCTTAATATTCTCCTTGAATAATGATACATCATGTACTCTTTTACTAACTTTACATCAAGATTAAGATGCCTTAAATAAGCATTAATGTCATTGATATAAAAATACATGGAAGCATTTTTGTTGCCTGTCTTTTTTACATATCTATTCGATATGGCTAACGCTATTTTGTTGTTACAGTCAAAAACTGCTTCTAATAAACTGAATTTATTTTTTATTTGAAGAAAAAAGTTATTAATTTCTTCTTCTTTAAAATAGTAGAAAACACCGGAGATAATCAACAAAGTTGGGAGAGTTGTATTTTTTACATTCTTAAGCCATTTATCGACATCTAAAAAAGAAGCTGCAATGTAAATGTCATTTTCTTGCTCATGTATTAGTTTTTCTCTTTCTGCAATAACATGGGGTAAATCAAGTTCATAAAAGGTTGCTGTGTTACTTTTAATTCTGTAATAAGAGGTATCTAACCCTGCTCCAATATTGATTATATTGCATTTTTGATGTTTTTTAATAAAAGTTTTTATTTCTAAATCCATATTGTAATATCTTGAGGCAGCTGCCAGAAAATAATATTCATTACTTATCTTGTTTACATTGTTTTTAGGTATTGCTTTTTCCAATTCAAGAGCTTTTTCATCAAATAGTAGTTCTTGAAAGTTTTTCGATGTATATATATTTCCTGCCAATGGGATATACAATGTATTGCTTATGCTTTGTTCTTTAATCATTCTTTTGTTTATCCACTCATCCGTGTTGGTCTTTTCATTACCATAACGCCGCATTAAGTAGTGAGCAACGCCAACCACCTAACCTAAACCATTACATCTTAAACACTAAAACCAATTTAGATTGCAAAGCGCCAAGCGTTGGGAATCTGCCTTAAAAACCTTGTTATAGGCATTCTAACGATTGTACTTAACCTTGTTCAATATTTCTTTGAGCTCATGAGTTTGCTCTAGATTCACATCATAGAGCTCCTCTGCGATGGAACCCTTAAGATTATCTAAACTGGCTTGACCAATGCTTCCATTGCGAATTGATTCTGAAAGTTCACCTATTTCTTCCACTAATTTAAGGAAGTAATGTTCTGGTAATTCAGGTGCATGGTCGAATTCTTTGATGTAACTTTGTAGTTCAGATAACTTCATAATTTCCTATTTATGTTTTCCACCCAGAGCTTATAACGCCGTACTCTGTGGCAATTTTAGAGCATAGCGGAAAATTATCGGACAGCAGCATAAACATTCCGTTTCATGCCACGACCTCCATCATTTCTTGATAGTGCTTTTTGTCCAGTTCATTTATCCAGTCAAAAATATCTGAAATGACTGAAACGCCTTCACCAATCAGGTTTTCAACAAAATCTTCATTGGTTTCAATAAGGTCGTTATGTGAATATTCATTGATGAACTTTCTAATCTTTTCCTTCCCTTCGTCTTCCGGGTTCTTACTTTCTGAAACAGCAGTATTAAACAAATTGGCGAAATTTCCCCGGTTCTTTGGAAATTTGAAGGACAAGAAGGATTCAAGTAGTTTGCGGGATAAATTGGCGGCAAGAAAATAATCGTCCGTTTCAAGCGTCTGTCTATTTTTTAACGAATGCAGCCGTGAAAATATGTAATGATATTCTGAATTATATAAGGTTAATGCTGGTTCGGCGTCTGTATAAGTTGAAGTTCGTGGTATTTCGTTGTTTGCCTTAACAACATAAAAATTTGCAATATTCTGATTGTCACGTTTATTCTTCCGTGAAATCCAATCACGAACCAACTTGAAGAACGTAAAGTTGTGGGTAAGAACAAACAGTTGCTTTGCTTTCTCACAGTTCACTTTCATAAATGAGTAAGCGTGAAAAAGGTGATTGGAGTCGAAACTTGAAATGGGGTCGTCTACAACAACAATAGTATCTTCAATGTTGTTGTCATTTTCTTTCAACTTGGTTATGAAGTAGACGAAAGCAATAGCGGTCTTTTCACCTTCACTTAAATTTCCGTCAACCTGTTCTGAATCGTTCCGAAGTATTTCATACCCTTTTCTAACCGGATTGAATCGAAGGGTTAATTCACTGCGTCCAAGAAACTTATGAAGTGATTTATTAAACTGGTCAGCGCCCACGCCTTCATTTGATAGTGAATCTTCAAGTATTCTGATTTCTGCGTTTCTAGTGTTAATTGTTGTTTTTAGCGTTCCATTTGCGGCTATTCGATCAACAACTTCTTTTTTCTTATCGTGATACCCGAATGATTTTACTTCAGTGGTTGCGTAGTGAAGTTCAAGTTGCTTTTTAGCTTTGTCAGTTTCTTCTTTGAAATTTCCTGACTTATGATTGTGCTTATCAACAGCCGCGCCAATAGCGGTCATAGCATCGTTAAACGCCTTCACGGATGATTCACTGATAACTTCAATCGTTAGACCAGTTTCAAGCGGATTGGCTGTCTTTTCCTTCAGCACAGAGTGCCACACTGTTATTTCTTCGTTTAAGGCTGTGATAGCTTTTTCCAGTGCTGTACAGGCTTCACCGTACCCGCTTTTGAATTCGTCGTAAAAATCACTTGTAGCGGGTAGTATTGGGGGCTGAATATATTGACCAGTAAGCCAGCCATCAGCACCTTCAAGCCGGGTTTGAAAGGCTTTATAATCGTCATTAAAGTGGGCTTCAAGTTGTTTGGTTCGTTCTTCCGTGATGGTATTGCCACAAAATTCACACTGTTTTGTATCGTGGCGCTTATGAAGATCGAGACCAGTTTCAACCCAAGACTTTATATCACCATGTTCAACAAGTCGTTGAATAGTTTGACTGACCACGCTGGTTTTTAAAAGATCATCAAGACGTTCTTTTGCTTTGGTGAAGATTTCTTGATTAATGGTCTGTTGATTAAAGGTGATCGGGGACTTTTGATCAGGTTTCGCTGCATTGGTTAATTCAACAATTTGTTGATCATCAAGAAGTGAGTCGTCCAACTTACTTTCTTCAAGGTGGTCTTCTATGAATTTTCCAAATTTGCGCTTATCGTAGTTAAGATAGTAACTGTCTGTGGTGTCAATGGATTGAAGACTTGTCTTCATATGTCGTGCGCTATCGGTTCCAAATTTTGAAATAGAGCTATCAAGTTTCTTTATTGCTTTAGCTTCTATGCTATGTGCTTCAGTATCTGTTTCCTGTTCTTTTTTTAGCTGTTCTAATTTTTCGCGTTCTTCGATTTTTTCTTTATCAACAAGCAGTATGCTTTTTACAACGCTATTCCATGAAATGTTTTCATTGATAAAATCATGGTTGAAAGTGTATAGATTAAGATCTGAATCCGTCACGTTCGCTTGTGTAATTGCCGTGCCACTGTCTACGCTTACCGTGAATTCCGAAGAAGGAAATTTACTTGAAATAGTTTTATTTTCGATACACCGAAATACACCCGAAAGCGTAGATTTTCCGCTTCCATTCCACCCATAGAATAAATTGTACTTCCCAAAATCTTTAGCGTTCGCATTCGTGTGATTTTGGAAAATACCGAATTTCTTTAATTTTTGTATGTTTTTTATTGACATGGCATCCCCAATCTAAAACTCTCTCCGGACTAAATTTTCGTTAGTAAGGTTACTAAAACTCAAACTAGTAATTATTTGGTCATTGAAAAAAATAAGGTATCCAAAAAATGGCACAGAGAAAGCATGTTTAGGAATCCAGCCGTCAATGAAAAATACCCATTTAGACCATTTAAAATTATACCAGATTGAATGAAATTTATTAGATAACCATATCTTCAAACTAAAACTTTGATCAATATTTCATGTGGTTTAGGTGATTTCAATTTTTGATGTTGCCTATTTTGCCTAATTGTGCAGTTGACCTGCAAATTGTAACATCATAATTGAATGCTCGCATTTTTTTATGGTGGGCGATTTGTCTGTTCGAACGTTTTGTTCTCGGGCACTTTGTACCGAGACAAAATGTGAGAACAGCTAAGGTCAACTGCACGATTCTCTTAGCACGAAGTGCCAAGAGAACAATTTATTATCCTGCAATACTAGCATTGATATCAATTTGTAACAATATAAACATAGCAAAAAAGACATTTGATTACATTAATTTATCGGTATGGTTAATATAATAGCTGTAATGTGTTTAATGTCAAAATGTTAATAAATTTATAGGCATAAAATTACTAGACCAAATCAGATATAGTATTAGACAAAAACACGACAGCTACCAAACACCATTCGTTTAATTTTGTATCGTTGCCGCTTTCATAGCCCTTACAAATTCAGCAAGTTTTACTAACGTCGATTGATGATTATCCAGGTTATTTTCAATAATACGCACAATTGCCGAGCCAGAAATAGCCCCTGCACAACCATTGTTTAATGCTTCTTGTACCTGCTTTGGCGTAGCAATGCCAAAACCTTGCAAAATAGGGGCACAATTGTGGGCTTTAAGAGAGCTAACCAATTCATTTAGGTTACTTGCAGATGCTTGATTGTCTGCCGAGGTCACCCCAGCACGAGACACTAAATAAGTGTAACCTTGAGTGAGCTTGGCAACTTGGGCAGTGGTATCATCTGTGCCAGCTGTACAACCAGCCAAAGCATTAGGCGGGCAGATGAGTACGGGCTGTATGCCATGTTTTATTGCAGATTGACAATAAGGCATACATTCGATTAATGGTACATCCGCCACCAGCACCGCATCCACGCCAACATTGGCACATCGTTTGTAAAATCCATCTAGTGTTTTAGCAAAAATCAAATTAGCACACAAAAGCAGGCTAATTGGCGTAGCAGGATATTTAGCACGCACTCGCTCAAGTAGTTTAAAGCTATCTTCGGTGCTATGCCCAGCAGATAACGCACGTTGATTAGCCGCCTGAATTACTTCACCATCTAGCAATGGGTCAGAAAATGGCAAGCCAAGCTCCAAGGCATCTGCTCCATTATCTACAAGTGTGCAAATAATATCAAAAGAGCGTTCTAAATCAGGGTCACAAAGGGTCACAAATGGCACAAATGCCCCTTCGTGTCTTGCATTTAACTCAACAAATAAATTATCAAATCGGGTGGTGACAGTCTTCATATCATGCTCCTATTGCTGAATCTCATTATTTAGATATTTATCAACGGTAAATATATCTTTATCGCCCCGCCCCGATAGATTGACAACTATGATTTGTTCTTTTTTGGGGTTATCATTAATCAGCTTCATAGCATAGGCAAGGGCATGTGACGATTCCAATGCAGGGATAATCCCCTCTTTTCGAGCCAATAAGCTAAAGGCAGCCAACGCCTCCATATCGGTAATCGAGCCATACTGCACCCGACCAATGGCATGTAAATGAGCATGCTCAGGACCCACTGATGGAAAATCCAGCCCTGCCGAAATCGAATACGATTCATCAATTTGCCCATCATCATCCTGCATTAATGGTGATTTCATACCAAAATAAATTCCTGTACGTCCATGTGTTAGCGGTGCACCATGTTCCTCGGTATCCACCCCTTTACCCGCAGGCTCAACCCCCACCAAAGCAACCGCTTGCTCATCAATAAAGTCGGCAAACATACCAATTGCATTTGAGCCACCGCCCACACAGGCGACAATAGTATCAGGCAAACGCCCTTCACGCTCTAGCATTTGGGCTTTTGTCTCCTCACCAATCATCCGTTGAAATTCACGCACAATGGTTGGAAAAGGATGTGGTCCTGCTGCTGTTCCTAACAAATAATGTGCCTTATCATAGTTTGCCGCCCAATCACGCATTGCCTCACAGCAGGCATCTTTTAACGACTTTGAGCCTTTATCGACGGCAATCACTTCTGCCCCCATCAGCCTCATGCGAAAAACATTGGGCGACTGGCGTTCAATATCTTTTGCTCCCATATAAACTCGGCATTTTAAACCTAATAAGGCGCATGCTAAGGCGGTTGCTGTACCGTGTTGCCCAGCCCCTGTTTCTGCGATGATTTCTGTTTTACCCATTCGCAAGGCAAGTAATGCTTGCCCAAGCACTTGATTGGTTTTATGCGCCCCACCATGCAATAAATCTTCACGCTTTAAATACAGTTTGGCATTTGTGCCTTTGGTCAAGTTTTTGCATAAGGTTAAAGCCGTTGGGCGACCTGCATAGTTTTTTAGTAAATCATAAAACTCTTTTTTAAAGCCTTCATCATTTTGAGCATCAATAAATGCCTGCTCTAGCTCACAAAGTACAGGCACTAAAATTTCAGGCACAAACATTCCGCCATATTCGCCAAAGTAAGAAGGGAGTTTAGTTTTCATGATTAGTTTCCTAAATTAAGTTTAACGTTGTAAAATTGTTTGAAAAATACGTTTTAATTTGGGTAAATCCTTTACCCCAACACTGCTCTCTGCCCCAGAATTAATATCCAAACCAATAAAACCCTGAGCATTGGCAGCAGCGATATTATCAATATTTAAGCCACCTGCCAGCATACTTTTTGCTTTAATATCTGTAGGAACAAGCGACCAATCAAACACCTTACCTGTGCCACCTTGTTGACTGCCGACTTTGCTATCAATGACAAAACGGTCAACCTCTACAAAGTTAGGATTGATAAACTCAGTCTGCTCCATATCTACACTAATCGCTTTCCAAATCTGCACACTATTTGCTAATTTTTTGCGCAATTCATTAACAAACGCTTTATCTTCATCACCATGTAATTGCACCGCAAAAAGATTTAGCAATTTTGCCACTTTACAAATTTGTTCAATTGTTTGATTTTGAAACACGCCAACAAAATGTAAAGGTGCTGCTTTTGCCGAGGCATTAACAATCTGTTTCGCTTGCTCCAAACTCAACTTACGCTTAGATTTTTCGGCAAATATTAACCCACCAAAATACGCCCCAACCTCATAAGCGTGCTTGGCATCTTGACTGCTAGTTAAGCCACAAACCTTGTTTTCTCCAAACACGACTCGACGAACAGCTGCATTAAGGTCATCTTCTGCCATCAAACTACTGCCGATAAGAAAAGCATTGGCATATGGTTGTATTTGTTTAATATGCTGATGATTTTTTATACCAGACTCACTAATGATAATTTTGTCTTTAGGGATAGATTGAGCAAGCTGTGAGGTACGCGTAATATCCACACTCAAATCATGCAAGTTGCGATTATTAATCCCCATCACTTTGGCATTTAGCTCGATGGCGCGTTGTACCTCATCTTTTGTTGCTGATTCGGTAAGCACGCCCATACCTAAACCATGGGCAAGCTCAGAAAGCAGGCGATATTGCTCATTAGTTAGTAGCGATAACATCAATAAAATTGCATCTGCCTGATGATAGCGAGCCAGATATACCTGATATGGGCTAACGATAAAGTCCTTGCACAGTATTGGTTGATGAGCAATTTTACGAACCTGTTTGATATATTCAAAATCCCCCTGAAAATACTTTTCATCTGTCAACACAGAAATGGCACTGGCGTAATTTTTATACACCTTGGCAATGTCTGTAGGAGAAAAATCTGCACGAATCAGCCCTTTTGATGGCGAGGCTTTTTTGCATTCTAAAATATATGCAGGTGCATTCGTATTATTGTTTACCCCCGTTTGTAATGCCCTATAAAAATCACGGTCGCTCGGTTGAATATCGCTCTTAAAACTTTCAAGTGGAAACTCAGCTTGTTTGTGGGCTATCCATGCTTGTTTATCCGCAACGATTTGTTTAAGGATGGTGGGGGTATTTTGTTGGCTCATGTCAATACTCTTTAGACTTATTAGACTTTTGGGATTTTTTAGACTTCTTGGCGTCTTTACAATCAATCAATAACTTCTAGTAACTTTTTAACTGTTCAAGCGTTGCCATTGCCTGACCACTTGCCAAATGTTCCATAATCATGTTTGCTGATTGTTTAATATCTTCATAGCCAAATAATTTCATCAACATGGCGGTATTCATAGCGACCGCTTGAGCGTGGTATTCATTGCCCTGACCACTTAGCATATTAATGATGTCCTTAGCATTTTGTGTGGGTGTACCACCTGCCAAAACTGACAATGGTTGTTCATTAAAACCAAAATCAGTTGGGGTAAGTTGATAATGCTCAATTTTGCCATTTTTAACTTCCGCAACTTGCGTCGCACCATGCAATGCCACTTCATCCAAGCCACTGCCATGCACCACAATACTATGTTCATGACCTAAGGCTATCGCAATGTTGGCATACATATCAATCAAATTTGGGCTATAGACGCCAAGCAATTGACGTTTAGGTTTGGCTGGATTAATTAACGGACCTAAATTGTTAAAAATGGTGCGGGTTTTTAGTGCTTGACGTACAGGTACAATGTTTTTATAACCTAAGTGGTATTTTTGGGCAAATAAAAAACAAATGCCCACTTCATCCAAGGCTTGACGGGCAGTGCTAGGTTTTGCATTAATATTGACACCTAAAGCAGTAAGTACATCGCTAGAGCCACTTTGACTCGATACCCCATGGTTACCATGTTTGGCAATTTTAATCCCATATTCAGACAGTGAGGCACCCACTAAGGCACTGGCAGTAGAAATATTAATGGTGTTTGCCCCATCTCCGCCTGTACCAACAATGTCGGCAAAAGCATACCCTGGAGAAGTGAAGGCTTTGGCATCTTGTTGTAATGCAACCACCGCCCCTGCAATTTCTTCTGTGGTTTCTTCTCGTACCTTAAGGGCAAGCAATGCCCCTGCCAGTTGTTCGTTACTTAATTTACCTTTAACGATGGCAGTAAAAAAAGCTTGGCTTTCTTCTTGAGTAAGCGTTTGAGCGTTAAAGAGTTTTTCTAAAAGTGTGTCTAATGAGTGCATGACGATTCCTGTGGTTAATATTACGACTCTGTTAATGCTGACTGTTCAAGCAACCAATCCACCGTTTGCTTTAACAACTGCGAGCCATGCAAGGTTAAAATCGACTCTGGATGAAATTGAAAACCACAAATTGGTAAGTGGTTATGCCTAACTGCCATAACAATGCTTTGTTTGTGTTTTGTGCTATCATCAATATAGTTGTAACTGGCGGTAACCGTTAGTTCTTTAGGCAAGTTTGTCGCACATAATGAATGGTAGCGAGCCACTGGCATTGGGTTTTTTAACCCTTTAAATACCGTTTCACCATGATGTGTGATATGCGATACCTTACCGTGCATAACCTCACCTGCATGAACCACTTTCCCACCAAAGGCTTCTATAATCGCCTGATGACCCAAACAAATCCCTAAAATTGGTACTGAGTTTTTTAACTGGTTAATGATGGCAAGTAGATTGCCTGCTTCGCTGGGTTTGCCTGGTCCTGGAGACAAAGCAAGCAAGCTGTTTGGCTCTGCTAGCACTGCCTGCGTAATGGTGTTGATATCCACATCATTGCGGTAAACCACCACCCGATGTCCCAGTACTCGAAACTCATCCACCAAATTATAGGTAAAGGAGTCAAAATTATCGATAAAAATGATATTAGCCACTGCTCTACTCCTTATTTTGTATTTTGTTGTGCGTTTTTTTGGCGGTGCTCTCTTGTTTATAAACCTGCTCAATGCCTTGTTCAAATTGTTGATTACTCACGCCTTGATGAGTTTGCATAATCGCTTTAATGACGGCAGCAGCTTTGTGACGCGTTTCATCTGCCTCTAATTGCGGGTCAGAATCTAGGACTTCACCACAGCCTGCTTGGATATAGGCGATGTTGTTTTGTACAAATGCCGAGCGAATGACAATACAGGTATCAAAGTTACCATCTGAGGTGAAATAACCCACGGCACCACCATAACTGTGGCGTTTTTGTTTTTCTTGCTGATAAATTAGTTGCATGGCTTTAATTTTGGGAGCACCGGTAAGCGTTCCCATATTCATACAAGCCTGATAAGCATGTAAGGCATCTAAATTATTTTGTAATTTGCCTGTTACTCTCGATACTAAGTGCATGATATGTGAATAACGGTCAACTTGCATAAGTTTATCTAGCTGGCGACTACCACTTTCACAAACTCGGGCAATGTCATTACGTGCCAGGTCAACCAACATCAAATGTTCAGCCAACTCTTTTTTATCAAGGCGTAAATCAAGCTCCATACGTGCATCTAACTCCGGGTCGATGTTGCCATTGCTGTCAACCCCCCGTGGGCGTGACCCTGCAATCGGATAAACTTCTAACTTTCGATTGTGCTGTGTGTACTTTAGCGAGCTTTCTGGCGAGGCACCAAATAGCGTAAATGCCTCATCTTGCATATAAAACATATAAGGACTTGGGTTGTTTTGCTTAAGCTGATGATAAGTTGCCAATGGGCTTGGACAAGCAAGTGAAAAACGGCGTGATGGTACAATCTGAAAAACGTCGCCATTATAAATGTGCGTTTTTAGCCGTGTGATGATATTAATAAATTGCTCATCAGAATAATTTTCGTTTACGCTTGTTTTGGCAGGCGTAATGGTCAAGTTGTTAAGCGGTTGCTTTAGTTGCTGGATGATGGTTTTTGTTTGTTGAGTCACTTCAGTTTGTACACTTTGCTCTGCAGAAAAGTAAAAGCTGTGCAATACGCTTTGCTGGGTTTCGTGGTCAGAAATCAACAACTGATCAGCCAGATAAAAACTGTAATCTGGGCAAGTAATGCCATCATCTTCAAGCGTGATACCCTGCATGGGGATAAAGCCTCGTACCACATCGTAAGCAAATAACCCACCAGTATAAACCACATCATTTGTACTGCTTTTATTAAACAGAGTTTGTATCACTCGTAAACCATCAAACACCGTTGGGGCTTGTAGTTTGCTATCTTCGTCTAGATGGTTATCGATACTGGCAAAAGTAGCAATCAGTTGTTTGCGATTATTGTCTGTTTCATCATTGCCAAAATTACCAAACTCAATAGACTCTGTCTTGTTGGCTAAAATTTGCTTAATACTGGGTAATAATGCCTTGCCATTTTGGTTAAGAGCAATAAAAGTTACGGTTTGCCCATTACACACAATCCGCAATGCCGAATTAATAAACAATAAACTGGTTAAGCTGTTTCGGCTTTCAATTTCGGCAGATTCAAGCAATAAAGTGTTGGCTTTACCCTCGCAAATACTAGCAAAAACTTTAGTTAAATCAGCCGAGTATGGCACACCTTGATTTTTTTTATCAAAAAAAACGCTTGTTTTATCATTAAACATAAAAAACCTTTAAATATGTCATTAAATTAATATGCTACAAATTATCTTTTACAATATTTTTATCTTTTAAAACATTCGATTGTTCTATTATACTAGTACATAATAAACATTAATAATAAAAAAAAGTTATTAAAATAATAACTTTTAAAATTGCTCAAAAATATATTACTTATTTTGCTATAAAGCTGGTATAAAATCCAGACAACGCATATACCGTACCAATGACTAATATGCCCATTGGGATATCATAAAGAGCCGCCGCTAACACGACCACGCCCAAAATTAGTACCCAAAAAGGGACTCGCTGCCTATCAAATGCTTTAAAACTGTAATACTTAACATTACTCACCATTAGCAAACCACATACCACCACCCAAAATGCTGATATTGCAATCATAGTTGTGCCATAAATTTGTAGCCATGCATAATCTAAAGAAACCACAACAAAGCTTGTAACCAACAAAGCCGCCAACGGACTTGCCAACCCAATAAAATATTTTTTATCAACCACATTTATTTGTACATTAAAGCGAGCTAATCTAAAAGCTGCACACGCCGTAAATACAAACGCTAAGGCAACCCCAATTCGCCCAAGTGGTTTTAAGGCACAGCTGTACATGAGTATCGCAGGAGCAGCACCAAAAGCGAGCATATCTGCCAGTGAGTCAAATTGCTCACCAAAAGGACTTTGGGCATTTAACATGCGCGCGACTCGCCCATCCATACCATCTAAAATGGCAGATAAAAATATGGCTAATGCTGCCTTGTAAAAATCACCTTGCATACTAGAAAGAATAGAAAAAAAGCCAGATAGCAATGACAAGGTGGTAATCATATTTGGTACTAAATAGACCCCACGGCTTACCGTATGCTCACCATCTTCTTTTATTTGTTCTTCTACCACTTCAAAGGTAATACCGCCATGACCATCATCATATACAGGTTCTACCTTTTTTTTAGGGGTGCTATTTTGTGTATCCATAATTATCTTTTTATTAATATTATTACTCACCAACCAACCATTTGACACGGTATGCTTCATCAGTTGTCATTTGCGGGGCATCATCTGCTTTTAAAATCGGTTGTAAAAATTTAACGATTTGATGAGCGTGGTTATCAAATTTCCAAGGTGGATTAATAATCAACATGCCCGTACCATTCATACCCACTGGTAAATCGTTAGGATAAATATTTAGCTCACAAAGTAATTGTTTTTTGATACCTGTACGCTTCATTTTTTTGTGGAATAAGTTAACCGCATCGTTATTTTTTAAAGGATACCACAAAGCAAAAATACCTTGAGACCATTTTTTATGGCTTTCAACTAACAACTCTACAAGGTTGCTAAAGTCTTTATGCTCTTGCTCAAAAGGTGGGTCAATTAAAATCAGCCCACGTTTTTCTTTAGGCGGTATAACGGCAGGAATGCCCTCAAATGCATTACGATGATGTACACCAATTGGTAGCTTATACACTTGGTAATTTAAAGCATCATACTCTTGTGCTTGTGCTTCAAATGCTTCAGCTCTAATATCAATTTCTGGCTGAGCTTTGACCGCATGAGCAATCCACCAAGGCGAGCCTGGATAAACATGTTTATCATAAGTTTGTTTTGCAAATTCTAGTTGTGCTAAATATTGCAAAACAGCTGGTGGTGTTACATCAGTTTTGCCAACCTGATTTAACTTATATATACCCAGCTTCGCTTCATCTGTTGCCTGTGACTCTTGGCTGTTGAGTTTATAAAGACCACGCCCTGCATAGGCATCTAATACATAAAAAGGTTTGCCCTTTTGGCTAAGTTGATTTAACAGTTGGATGAGCAAAACATGTTTAACAACATCCGCAAAATTACCTGCATGGTAGGCGTGTTTGTAATTCATAATTATTGATACTTTAATACAAAAGTTTAAAGCCACATACTAGCACATTAGCAATTGTTTTTATACTGCAAGCTACTTGACCCTACCACATATTCTTGCCATAATCTAAGCTTACATTCTCATTGGGGTGCTTATTTTTTAAGTGCTATACGATAGCCGAAAAATTAGCTGAGATTAAACCCATTGAACCTGAGGGTTAATACCCACGAAGGAATTTGAGAAACCTGTGTTCCCCTTTGGCATTGCCAAAAACAACCTAACGCTTCTTAAATTTCTTTTTATTTTAATCTTTTTGTTTATTAATTTAAAAAGGAAGCACCATGAAAGCATTTCATTTATTGCCAACATTATCAGTTTTATCCCTATCTTTGTTTGCACTCACTGCATGCGATACGCAAAAACCAACAGAGACAGCAAATCAAACAGAACAAACCGCTAAAACAAGCAATGAGCAAAATAATAACAACAAAGCCACAACAAACTATGCTGGTAAAACCCTAACTGTTTACAGTTATGATTCATTTACATCTGACTGGGGACCTGCCCCCAAGTTAAAAGAATCGTTTGAAGCAAACTGCAACTGTACAATCGAATTTGTACCTTTTGAAGATGGCGTTACCATGTTTAATCGTGTTCGTTTAGAAGGCGACAATCCAAAAGCGGATGTAATTATTGGGCTTGATAACAACTTGCTTAACAGTGCCCAGGCATCTGGCTTATTTGCAAAAACCAATATCGATTTGAGCCATCTTCAATTGCCAACTAAATGGACAAACCAAACTTTTATCCCTTATGACTATGGGCAATATGCGTTTATTTATAACAAAGAAGCCTTTGCTAAAAATGGTAAAACCCCACCTAAGAGCCTAAAGGAGTTGGTTAACAATCAAAATTACTCTGTTATTTATCAAGACCCTCGTACCAGTACAGTTGGTCGTGGTTTGCTTGCGTGGGTAAATGAGGTATTTGGCGATCAATCAGAAGCGGCATGGAAAGCCCTCTCAAAACATACAGTAACCGTAGGTAAAGGTTGGTCAGAAACCTACGAAGCCTTTAAAAATGGAGAATCAGATTTAGTACTAAGCTACAATACTTCTCCTTTATATCATAAAATTCATGAAGATACCGATAAATATGTTGCCGCAAGCTTTGATGAAGGGCATATTGTGCAAATTGAGCTTGCCGCTCAATTAAAAGCCAGTGATACCCCAGCACTTGCACAAGATTTTATCGCATTTTTATTAACACCAGAAGCACAAAAAACCATCGCAACCAGCAATATCATGCTGCCTGTGATTAACACAAAAATTGAACCAAATTTTGATGCATTTGTTGCTGAAAAAACGCTCGCTGTCCCAACACCAGATGACAAAACTGCAAAAGCACAAATTGATGTTTGGCAAAAGGCAGTAAGTAAGTAGAATATAAGATGTAAAGGATAAGAGGATGTAAGGGATAAAATATATTACTTACCTAATTCATCTTAAAATACACGTTTTATTTTAAAAGATAGACAAGTTTTTATTTAAAATCGTTATTTATAAATAGCAACTTGTCTATTGTTATTTGTTCAATGAGCTAACAATATGACGATAAAGCTAACCACCACATCTGAACTAACAGCGTATCTTAAAAGCTCAAAAGTCATTGATTTTGATAATCCAAAAGTTCAAACAATGAGCAAGCAGCTTGCCGATGGTTTAAATTCTGATATTGACATCGCTAAAAGCTGTTTTGAGTTTGTACTTAATAAAATTGAACATAGTGTCGATTATAAGCGAAATGGAAAAAGCTGTACTGCTTCCGATGTTTTACAACTTGGTCATGGATTTTGCTACGCTAAAAGTCATCTATTAGTTGCATTGCTACGGGCAAACAATATCCCTGCTGGGCTATGTTATCAAAGATTAATGACATCTGATAAACCTAATGCAAATGGAAAGTTTGAATATTGCCTGCATGGTTTGGCTGCTGTTCATTTGCCTAAAATAAAAAGCTTAAAGGGTAATAACGGATGGTACCGAATTGATCCACGCGGTAATAAAGCAGGGATTTTTGCTAAGTTTGACCCACCAACTGAACAACTGGCTTATCATGTCACACACGTGAATGAAAAAGATTTTCCTCAAATTTTTGCCGAGCCTTTATCTTGTGTTGTTAATCGTTTATCTCAGTTTGATGATTATCAAGAATTAACAAACAACCTACCCGATTTAAAAGTTTTAATTTAATATGAAGCGGTTCTTCAAAATCCAACAAACCCGACCAATACGCCTAGTGGATGTGTCCCTTGCACTAATCGTTATGTTATTTTTGTTTGGCTTTTATGGCACTTCTCTTTGGCAATTATTTAGCAATACCACAAGCAAGAGCCATTTAACCACTGCCCTGCTTACAGTGATTAATGATAGCTACATCCGCCACGTGGTGAGTTTTAGTTTTTTTCAAGCATTTTTATCTGCTATTTTATCCATTAGCTTTGGCTTATTAACCGCCCATGCCCTTTATTACCACAATTTTTTTGGTAAAAAACTATTATTAAAATTATTTTCACTTTCTATGGTTTTACCTGTGCTAGTTGCTATTTTTGGCATGCTAGGCGTTTATGGAAAGTCTGGTTGGCTGGCAAGTATAATTGGCTGGCTTAGTCAGTGGTTAAATATCGATTGGCGACCTAATATTTATGGATTAACTGGCATTTTAATTACCCATGTGTTTTTTAATTTACCTTTATCTGCAAAAGTGTTTTTAAACGCTTTACAGTCAATTCCCAACCAACAACGCAAGTTATCTGCACAACTTGGTATTACAGATTTTAATTTTTTTCGCTTGGTAGAATGGGCTTATATACGCCAGCAATTACCCGCCCTTTTTACCTTGGTGTTTATGTTATGTTTTACCAGTTTTACCATTGTGTTAACCCTTGGAGGTAGCCCTAAATACACAACCCTAGAGGTGGCGATATATCAAGCCGTCACTTTTAATTTTGAGCTACAACTTGCAGGTTTACTTGCCTTATTACAATTTGGCTTTTGCTTTTTATTATTTTGGATGAGTACCTATTTATCCAGTGATACTAAAACAATGGTCAATAACAGCCAGCAATACAAAACACCTTTTGCTAAGCCTTATCGTATGGCACAAATATTTATCCTTATTTTTGCAGTTTTATTTACAGCATTACCATTGCTTAATGTTATGCTTAAAGCCACAGATATAGCGGCTTGGTCAGCTTCATTACACAATCCTAGGCTATGGACGGCTGCTGGATTTTCGTTGTGTATTGCCCTATGTGCTGGTATTTTAAGCCTAGTTTTTACCATCATGTTATTAATGGGGGCAAGGCAGTTTTACTGGCTAGGTTTAAATAAACTGGCTAATAATGTGGTTAATACTGGTATGATGATACTTTCTATACCAACATTGGTACTGGCAGTGGGCTTGTTTTTAATGCTACAAAAATTTAGTATGGCAACGCCTATTTTGTTTGTCATAATCGTTGTTTGTAATGCACTTATGGCAATGCCATTTGCATTGCGTATTATGGCACAACCTATGTACAATAATATGATTTATTATGAGCAGTTATGCCAGTCTTTGGGGATTCGTGCTATTAACCGTTTTAAATACATTGAATGGCATAGCATAAAACAACCTTTATTAAGTGCTTGGGCATTAGCAACCGCTTTGTCATTAGGTGATTTTACTGCCATTGCCTTATTTGGTAATCAAAACTTTACCTCTTTACCACATTTGTTATATCAACAATTGGGCAACTATCGTAGCAACGAGGCAGCAGTAACTGCCTTTATACTGCTTAGTTGTTCTGCTTTAATATTTATTTTAGTTGAGCGTTATTCTGATGAGCATTCAAACAACTATTCCCATGACTAAGCCGATAGCTAAACCGATAATTAAACCGATGATACAACTTAACCAAGTCACATTTACGGGTTATACCGACAACAATCAAAAAACTAACATGTATTTTGATTTATCCATTAACCAAGGTGAGCGGGCTGCTATCATCGGTGCCAGTGGTTCTGGCAAATCTACCCTATTAAACCTAATTGCAGGGTTTATTTTTGCAGATAGTGGCAATATCATCCTCAATCAAAAAAATCATACCAATACAAAGCCTTTTCAACGCCCAGTTTCTATGCTGTTTCAGGATAACAATTTATTTAATCACCTAACGGTGGCAGATAATATTGGGCTTGGTTTACAACCTCGGTTAAAATTTAATACACAGCAACAACAACAAATCATACAAACTGCCAAACAAGTTGGTTTAACAGATTTTTTAAATAAAACGCCCAACCAATTATCTGGTGGGCAAAAACAACGCATTGCCATTGCTCGCTGCTTGCTTAGACAGCAACCTATATTGCTGTTAGATGAGCCTTTTTCGGCACTAGATAAAGCATTAAGACTAGAAATGATCCAGTTATTAAAACAGCTTTGCACGCAAAAAAATCTTACATTGTTGTTAGTCACACATCAACCCGAAGAAGTACAAGATTTAGTTAACAAAACCATTTGTATAGAGAATGGACAAATTGTTGATATCCAATAACTTGATAAAATCGACTTTAAGTTAAAATTAAGAGGGCTATAAAATTAATGTCAAACTTTCATGTAAATTGGGATAGCTTATTTAATGACTCACTATTAAATCAGTTTATTGAAGTTGGCTATATTGTATTTGATGATTTATTCACCCACTCAGATTTACTCTCCCTACAGGCAGAAAGCGGTTTTATTGATTATCAAAAAGCCAATTTAACCCAGGGTCAAAGACTTGATAAAATCCGTGGGGACAAAACGCATTGGATCACTAACCAAGACCAAGCAGGGTTAGGATATTTAACAGCAATCGAATCACTTGCCCGTTTTGCTAATCGTACTTTATATACAGGCATCCGCTATTGCGAGGCACACTATGCTTGCTACCCAGCTGGGTTTGGCTACCAATGGCATAGCGATAATCCACAAAACAGAGATGAACGTGTGTTATCTGCCGTGTTTTATTTAAATGATGACTGGCAAGATATCGATGGCGGTGCTATTGAGTTGGTTGATAAAACTGGAATACACCACACACTATTGCCTCAAGCAAACCGTTTAGTTGTGTTTGATAGCAACCTTATGCACCAAGTTCAAATTGCACACCGTGAGCGTTTTTCTATCGCTACTTGGATGCGACGTGATGGAGAAAACCAATTGTAAGCAAAAATGGCAAATAACCACTAAAGTAACGGTTGCTTGTTAACATGTTTACTTAATTACCATTTTGGCTTAAATCATCATACATTTTTTTAATATATATTGACCTATATTTATCCTTCAAACTATGCCAAAATAACAATCCAATAAATTTAACATAAGCAATCAACGCTAATCTATTCTTAAAAAAACAGAGACCAACATGAACCACCAACAAGCTACCTTAGACTTAAGCATCGAACTCATGCGGCAGGATTCAATCACCCCTGATGATAAAAACTGTCAAGAGATTATTTCAAACAGGCTTGCTGATGCTGGCTTTAAAAATGAGTTTATGTTTTTTGGCGATAAAAATGCCGATAAAAACGATGACAACGCCCAAGTAAAAAACCTATGGTCAAAACGTGGCACGGCAGAACCTCTCATTTGTTTTGCTGGTCATACCGATGTTGTACCAACAGGAGATGAAGACCGTTGGATATACCCACCATTTTCGGCAACCGTTGCCGATGGCTACCTTTGGGGGAGAGGTGCTGCCGACATGAAAACAGGCATTGCTGCTTTTGTTGTTGCCGCAGAAAACTTTGTAAAAAACCACCCAAACCACAAAGGTTCAATTGCCATGCTGATTACTGCCGATGAAGAAGGCGTTGCCAAAAATGGTACAGTAAAAGTGATAGAAGCCTTAGAAGCACGTAACGAAAAAATTACGCACTGCTTAGTTGGCGAACCATCAAGCTCAAATAGCCTAGGTGATGTCATTAAAAATGGTCGCCGTGGTTCGTTAGGAGCCGTGTTAACCGTTACTGGTAAACAAGGTCATGTTGCCTACCCTCATCTTGCATGTAACCCCATTCATGCTTTAGCCCCTGCAATGGCAGAGTTTACCCAAACTGAGTGGGATAAAGGTAATGACTACTTCCCTGCTACCAGCTTACAAGTTTCTAACATCAAGGGTGGCACTGGGGCAACCAATGTTATACCCGAAACTGTCGAAGTTGTTTTCAACTTTAGATTTTCTACCGCAACCACCAAAAATGAGCTAATTAGCAAAACACATGCCATTTTTGACAAATACTTTAATGGCAGTCAAGCAAACTATCACATCGACTGGAAATTATCAGGCTATCCATTTTTAACCCCTATTGATAATGGCACCGCTGGAAAGTTTGTTGCTGCCTGTCAGCAATCGATTAAAAAAGTGACTGGCATTAGCGCAGAACTTTCGACCACTGGTGGCACCTCAGATGGTCGCTTTATTGCCCCTACGGGTGCCAATGTGGTTGAGCTTGGCGTGCGTAATGCCACCATCCACCAAGTCAATGAAAAAGTAGAAATAGACGATTTAGGCAAACTTGCCCAAATTTATGAAGGTATTTTAGAAGCATTGCTGGTGGATTAATATTAGGGTGGTTTATCACCATATATAAAATACACGACACAAATTGTCGTGTATTTTGCATTTACTATTGCCATTATAGCAATACCTCTATAACATTTTAATGTCAAGTCATGATATTTATCTGACTCATTGTTTTTCGTTAATTTGTTTTAGCTAATTTTTGTTTTGGCTAATGATAGACGTGAGGTAATCTATGAATACATCAACAAACCTAGAATCAACCCTTTTGCAACAACCTTTTAATACGGTTTCTGCCATTTTTACTAATGACGTTTGCATAAAAAGCGTACTCAGCTTATCTAAACAACAGCTTTTACAACAAATGCAACAAGAAAGCGGTATGCGTTACACCTTTAAGGTTGAGCCAACGCTTAACATACAAGTTGGAGACTTTGCTATCGTCCATGCCAATGGAGAACTTAACATTGTACAAATTTGTGAGCTGCACAAAACACCTCAAATAGACCCAAAAGCTAACTATAACTATAAATGGGTGATAGATAAAGTACGTTTATCTACCTTTAAACAAAGAATGAAAGAAGAAGCACGTATTAATGAGCTACTGGCAGATTTATATAAAGTAGAGCAGTTACACCAACTGCAAAATCGGCTTAAACAAGCCTGCAAAGTAGATAAAGATTTTTTAGCCAAATACAAATCTGGCAAAAATAAAAATTGGTTTAATGCCATTTATAAAACAAAGCATAAGTAAACTTAACTAAAGGCAGATTAATTAATACAAATCTGCCGCTTTATTTTAAGCAATGTTAAACCATTTGGCTCGAGACTAGCAGAATAAAGCATCTTCATCCGTTTAACTACAAAAACACATGCGACCAAATTAAAAAATTGCTACACTAACGGCACAGTATATATTAGGGACAAACATGATAACAGGCGAACTAAAAAGCAAAGTTGATAAAATTTGGGAAACCCTTTGGTCAGGCGGTATCTCTAACCCGCTTACAGTGATTGAACAATTAACCTTTTTGTTGTTTATTAAGGGCTTAGACGATGTGCATAAGCTTAAAGAAAACAAAGCAAACCGCACAGGCAAACCTATTGAAAACCCAGTTTTTGATGACAGTAACCAACAGTTAAGATGGAGCAAGTTTAAAGAGCTCGCCCCACAGCCTATGTTTGATACAGTTAAAGATGAGGTGTTTCCCTTTATCAAGAATCTGGGCAATGATGATAAAGGAAACCAGCAAACCAACTTCCAAAAACACATGGCAGATGCCATTTTTATGATACCCACCCCTCGGGTGCTTACCAGTGTAATTGACCAGCTAGACGAGATAAATATGTCTGATGCTGACACCAAAGGCGATTTATATGAATACATGCTGGGTAAAATTGCCAGTGCTGGGCAAAACGGACAGTTCCGCACACCACGCCACATCATTCAGCTGATGGTAGATATGATGCAACCTAAGCCAAGCGATACCATCTGTGACCCTGCTTGTGGGTCGGCAGGATTTTTGGTGGCAAGTGCTCAATATCTCAAAAAACATCACCTTAACGAAATTTATGCCAATGATAAGGCAAAAGATAAGTTTAATTTTAGCACCCTGTTTGGTTATGACTTTGACAGTACGATGCTGCGCATCGGTAGCATGAACCTAAAACTTCACGGCATCGAAAACTCTGATATTCGCTACAAAGATTCACTGGCACAGACTGAAGACGATGACAGTGAAAAATATTCTTTGGTGCTTGCTAATCCACCATTTAAAGGTAGTTTGGACTATGAGAGTACCGCCAAAGATTTGTTAAGTGTGGTCAAAACCAAAAAAACTGAGTTATTGTTTATGGCGTTATTTTTACGCCAGCTACAAGTGGGCGGACGTGCGGCGGTTATCGTGCCTGATGGTGTCTTATTTGGCAGTAGTAAGGCCCATAAGACTTTACGAAAAATATTGGTAGAAGACAATAAACTTGACGGGGTGATTTCTATGCCCTCAGGGGTGTTTAAGCCCTACGCCGGGGTATCGACTGCAATTTTACTGTTTACTAAAGTGGGCAAAGCGGGTGCAGGTGGTACGGATAACGTCTGGTTTTATGATATGCAAGCCGATGGGTTTAGCCTAGACGACAAACGCACGCCGCAAGAAAATAACGATTTACCCGATATTATCACTCGCTGGAAGACACTACATACTGATCCAAGTATTGAAAATAATCGTGCAAGAACAGAACAGAGTTTTACCGTACCCAAAAGCGAAATTGCCGACAACGATTATGATTTATCGATTAATCGCTACAAAGAAGTGGTGTATGAAGCCGTGGAATACGACCCGCCGCAAGCCATTCTGGCACAGCTTACCGAGTTGGAACAGCAGATTGCTGCAGGACAAGCGGAATTACAGGAGTTGATTCAGTGAAGTGGAAGTTAGTGATAGCGAGCAATATTTTGGATATTAGGGATGGAACTCACGATAGTCCGAAATATCATTCAGAAGGAGTGCCACTTGTTACTTCTAAAAATTTGAAAGGAGGTGATATAGATTTTTCTAGTTGTAATTTTATTAGCGAACAAGATCATAAGAAGATTTCTAAACACTCCAAAGTTGATGCAGGTGATATTCTGTATGCGATGATTGGGACAATCGGCAATCCTGTTCTGGTTGGTGCTTATGATTTTGATTTTTCTATTAAAAATGTTGCTTTGTTTAAACAAGCGGATAATTCTAAAATTTGCAGTAAATTTTTGTTGCATTTTCTTCAAACTGATATTGTCAAATGGCAATTTAAAAAAAAGACAAGAGGAGGAACACAAAAATTTGTATCTTTAAAAAATATTAGAAATTTACAAATCCCACTCCCCCCACTTGCCGAACAACAACGCATTGCCGAGATTTTAGACAAAGCTGATGCCTTGCGAGAACAACGTAAACAATCCATTGCTTTGCTTGATAAATTATTGCAATCGGTGTTCTTGGATATGTTTGGCGACCCTGTAACAAATCCGATGGGGTGGGAGGTTGCAAAGTTAGATACTCAAGTTATTACTAATCCTAAATTGGATAAAACAAAACTCTCAAATAACCTCAACAAAATAACAAGTTTTGTCCCAATGTCATCTGTTTCGGATATTCAGCAATGTGTGACTGAATATGAAATGAAGCCATTAAAAGAAGTGATTAAAGGATTTACCACGTTTGAAAAAAGTGACATTATTTTAGCAAAAATAACTCCTTGTTTTGAAAATAAGAAACTAGCTTTTCTGTCAAATATGCCTACGCCGATAGGTTTTGGTTCTACAGAGTTTCATGTATTCAGAGTTACAAATAAAGAAATTATTAAACCAATTTTTTTGAAGTACATTCTAAAACAAGACTACTTTTTTAAAGTTGGTAAATTTAAAATGAGAGGGGCTGTCGGACAAAGACGTGTACCTATTGATTTCTTCAAGAATTTTTCATTAATTTTGCCCCCACTCGAGATCCAAAACCAATTCGCCCATATTGTAGAAAAAATTGAAGCACAAAAAGCCCTACAACAAGCACAGTTAAAGCAATTGGATAATCTCTTTGGGTGTTTACAACAAAAGGCATTTAGCGGAGAGTTGTGATTTTAAAACTATTCCCCCTTCGGCAAGCTCAGGGAACACTTCGGCAAGCTCAGGGAACACCTCGGCAGGCTCAAGGAACCAACCGTTTGCTGAGCCCGTCGAAGCATCAGGGAACCAACCGTTTGCTGAGCAAACATACCGCACCCTGAGCAGAGTCGAAGGGAGCAAGGGCGAAGGATTATAGTTAGGAATTATGATTTTAAAACCTAGCTGGTGGATAATACCCACCTACGCAAAAGTACACATCGTATAACAAAGTATGAGAACACAAAATTATGTTACTTGACAAATTTTTAAATTTAACTGGTTGGCAAATTGCACTCTTTATCTTCTTAAATTATATTGGTTTAACCCTCTTATTTATGTATTTGGGCGTATCATTTTGGATAGCCACATTAATTGCATTATTAAGCACACCTTGGATTTTATATCCAATCGCTATAACAGTTATGTTTACAGTCATATGTGTTTTATTAATAACGGATATGTTTATATGGTTAATTAGGCTTATAAATAGCAATATCATAAGCTACAAACAATCATAAACAATAGGAGTTTTAATTGCTAGTTACCAAGTTTTTAGAAATACCTGAAAGCTACCTTAAATTATATTTTGGGTTGTGCTTTTGCGTTATAACTGCGTTTTATTGTATAACTATGGATGTATCATTAATAGGCTCAATTTGGGCAACTTTATTAACCATGCCATGGGTGCTACTCCCCTTTTGTTTTGCCAGCATACTTTTGATATCATTTATACTATTGGCGGTAGATATACTCATATTTTTGGGAAAACACCTAAAAATAATTGGTTCAAAGTGGCTTATGCTAATGATTCAGTAAAATAACTTCCCTTCGGCAAGCTCAGGGAACACCTCGGCAAGCTCAGGGAACACCTCGGCAGGCTCAGGGAACCAACCGTTTGCTGAGCCCGTCGAAGCATTAGGGAACCAACCGCTTGCTAAGCAAACATACCGCACCCTGAACGAAGTCGAAGGGTGCAAAGTCGAAACATTAGCAAAAAAGTTTACCCTTCGGCAGTCTCAAGGAACACCCCGGCAGGCTCAGGGAACACCCCGGCAAAGTCGAAACCAAATAGCACAATAAAAAAGGATTTTAAAATGCCATATATGTACATATTACAATGCAACGATAATAGCTACTATACAGGTAGCACTTACAACCTAGAAAAAAGACTCTATGAACATCAAACAGGACAAGGTGCAAACTACACCGCAAAAAGACTACCTATTAAATTGATTTATAGCGAACAAACTGACAAAATAGAAGATGCTTATGCAAGAGAACAACAAATAAAAGGCTGGAGTAGAAAGAAAAAAGAAGCACTAATGAAAAATCATTATAATGAGTTAAAAATATTATCCAAATCAAAAAAAGAACTTAACCATGAGCAACTTTAGTTTTATTCCATACAACCCAAAAATAACCGCAACAGGCGAAAATAAAAATAGCCCATTAGCTCAAATAAACGAGGTTGCTAAAGCCTGCAAAGATGCCGAAAACCGCATATACGATGACCCAAGAGCCGCCTGCTTTCATACTCGCCGTGGGTTAGAACTAACCATACACTGGTTGTTCCGTTTTGATAAAACTTTAGTCATGCCCTATGACCACAAACTAAGCACCCTATTACACGACAATAACTTTAAAAAACTTGTACCATCACCTATTTGGCAAAAAGCACGTGTTATTCAAATGATGGGCAATAAAGCCGTGCACGAAAGCCAAAATATTGAACCCCAAAAAGCCATGCAATTGGTTAAAGAATTGCACCACATTGTTTATTGGTTACTAAAACAATATGCTGCAAACACTGTAAAAACTAACATAGTATGGGATGATACCAAAGTACCACAAGCAAGCAAAAACCACCAACCAATGCCACTTGCACAGCTGCAAGAGCTAGAAACCACCATCAGCAAACAACAAGAAGATTTGCTAAAAAAACAAAAAGAAAGTGATGAAAAAGATGCAGAAATTCAAGCCCTAAAAGCTCAAATTGCACAAACCAAAGCACAAAACGAAAAAGTAGCAGACACCCACGACTACAACGAGGCAGAAACTCGTAAGGAATTGATAGACCTTTACCTAATGGAAGCAGGTTGGAATATAAACAAGCCAAATGTTAAAGAATACCCAGTAACAGGCATGCCAAACAAAACTGGCAAAGGCAATGTAGATTATGTTTTATGGGGTGATGATGGCAAACCTCTTGCCGTAGTAGAAGCCAAAAAAACAACAAAAGATGCAAGGGCTGGCAAACAACAAGCAAAACTATATGCCGACTGTATTGAAAAAATGCATGGTGTGCGTCCTATTATCTTCTACACCAATGGTTATGAAACCTTCATCTGGGATGATGCTTACTATCCAGAACGCCAAGTTGCAGGTTTTTATAAAAAAGACGAACTGGCAAGCCTAATAACACGCCGAGCTAATCGCATACCACTTACTAAAATTACACCAAATAGCGAAATTGCAGGACGAGCATATCAAACCCGAGCAATAAGAAACATTTTTAAAGAATTTGAACAATCACAACGAAAAGCACTGTTGGTGATGGCAACAGGTACTGGCAAAACCAGAACTTCCATTGCTCTTATTGATGCTCTACAACGTGCTGGCTGGGTTAAGCGAGCCTTGTTTTTGGCTGATCGTACATCTTTGGTAAACCAAGCCATCAAAGCGTTTAAAGAAAATCTGCCAGAAAGTTCGCCTGTTAATCTAATTACAGACAAAAATACCCATAGCCGTATTTATGCCTGTACCTACCAAACCATGCTAAACCTTATTAATAAAAAAAATCATCAAAATAGTATGGTCAACCGCTTTGGTGTGGGGCATTTTGACTTGATTATCATTGATGAGGCTCACCGCTCTGTTTATCAAAAATACAAAGCAATTTTTGAATATTTTGATAGCCTACTGGTTGGTCTGACTGCCACCCCAAGAGAAGAAGTTGATAAAAACACTTATCGCTTATTTGACTTAGAGGAAGGAGTACCAACCGATGCCTACGAGCTAGAGCAAGCAGTAAAAGATGGTTACCTAGTGCCACCTAAAGGGCAACAGATAGAGATGAAGTTCCCTCGTACAGGGATTAAATATAACGAACTAAGCGAAAGTGAACAAGAAGCGTGGGAAAACATCGACTGGGGAGATAACCTCAGCGAAGATGATACACAAGTCAACGCTTCGGCAATTAACAATTGGCTATTTAATGCCGATACTGTCGATAAAATGCTCAAACATTTGTTACAACATGGCTACAAAGTCGATGCTGGTGATAAACTTGCCAAAACCATCATCTTTGCCAGAAATCATAAACATGCACTATTTATTGCAGAACGTTTTGATAAAAACTATCCACAATACGCAGGCAAGTTTGCTCGCGTAATTGATAACTATGAAAGCTATGCACAAAGTTTAATAGATGATTTTTCAAAAGCAGATGCTATGCCCCAAATCGCCATATCGGTAGATATGCTAGATACTGGCATCGACGTGCCAGAAGTGGCAAATTTAGTATTTTTTAAACCCGTATATTCTAAAATTAATTTTGGCAGATGATAGGTCGTGGCACTCGTTTATGCCCAGATTTATTTGCCCCAGACGAGCATAAAACAGACTTTAGAGTGTTTGATTTTTGTGGTAACTTTACCTTTTTCTCAGAAAATCCAGACGGTATTAGCACAAGTAATACTCGCTCACTAACAACTCGATTATTTGAAAATCGGGTCAACCTTGTTGCTGATTTACAAAAGTTAGCAACCAAGAAGGAAGAAAATAATAAAAACGCTATCAATGCTCTTAAAAACAGCCTGATAAACCTATTATATGATGAAGTTAGTGCGATGAATACAGATAACTTTATTGTTCGTATGCAGTTAGAAGCAGTTGAAACCTTTAAAAATCGAGCATCATGGGATAACCTTGATGACAGCAAAAAACAAATACTTATTACCCAAGTTGCTGAACTACCAAGCGAGATACAGCGTGATGATTTACAAAGTCGACTGTTTGACTTAATTGCCCTCAAACTACAACTTGCCACGCTTAATGCTGATAACAGCACAATGGCTGCACTCATCAAGCAAGTGCAAAATATTGCCATGCAGTTAGAAGAAAAGAACAACCTTGCACCAATTAAGGCTCAACTTGCCTATTTGCAAGCCATACAATCAGGGCAGTACTGGCAAAATATCACCCTAGATGAGCTAGAAAAAATGAGACTGATACTGCGTGAATTAGTGGTATTTATCGATCGAAAAAAACGCAAAATCGTCTATACAGATTTTGATGACGATGTAGTGACAATAAGTGATACCCAAGTGGTAGATATGCCTAAAATGACAGGCTTACAGTATGAAAAAAAAGTTAAAGACTATCTTAAAAACCACCTCAATCAAATTTCTATTGCTCGCTTGCGTGCCAATAAACCACTAACTGATATGGACGTGCGTAATTTGCAAGATATTTTAGAATCGATAGGTGATAAAGACGGAAAGATATTACTCACAAACTTGCTAAATAAACATCAGGCACCATCGTTAGCATATTTTGTTCGTTCTATTGTTGGGCTAGACCGCATAGCTGCTCAAACACCATTTATGCAGTTCATTCAAGATGAATCATTAACGGCAAATCAAATTCGTTTTATAGAATTGATAATCGAGCAATTAACTACTCGTGGTGTCATCAGTGCCGAAAGCCTATACGAACCACCATTTACTGACTTGCATTCAGGTGGAGCCGAAGCCATTTTTATAGGTAAAGAAGCAGTTATTGATGATGTATTTGACACGGTTAAACAACTCAATGAAGTATTGACAAAAATCGGATAAAAAATCACTCACAAAACAATTAAGCCCCAAATGACTCTGTTTTTGATTTGGGATATATACAACCATAAAATTAAGGCAATAAGCGTTCCATTAACCAACTACCATCAGATTTTACGCTGTAACGTATTCGGTCATGCATACGATTTGCTCGCCCCTGCCAAAATTCAATTTTATTTGCTACCAGCTCATACCCACCCCAAAACTTTGGCATTGGAATTGATGAAGTCTCTGCAAACTGTTGTTTATATTCATCAAACTTTAATTCCATAGCCTCACGGCTTACTACCAAACCACTTTGTGGTTCACTCACCCATGCAGCAATTTGACTATCTTGCGGACGCTGATGAAAGTAATCGGTTGATTTTTTTTCACTAACTTTACGAACAGTGCCACTAATACGTACTTGTCGCTCTAAACTGTGCCAAAAGAACAAGGTTTGAGCATTTGGGTTTTGTAAAATATCATCACCCTTATTACTATCATAGTTGGTATAAAAAACAATACCAAGCTTACCCGCACTATCGTTTGGTTGAGTAATCTCTCGCATCAATAAGGTTCTAACACTGGGTAAATTATCTTCACCACAGGTTGCAAAACTCATGGCATAAGGTTCAACAACTCCTTCATCTACAGCTGTTTTTACCCAATCAATTAACAGCTCTACAGGATGGCTGGGTAGATTGCTTTCTATTAGCTCACCTTTTTCATACGATAATCGCTCTGCAGAAAAATCCATTGTCATAATAATATGCCCCTTGGCTTAGTCTTTTTTGAGATTTAAATTTGACAAACGTTTTTATCAAAAAAACAAACTATGACATCACTATTTTAACTTTTTCAGCCAATTCATTTGCCATCACATCACATTCAATCTCATCATCCGATTCAATCATTACTCGAATAACTGGCTCTGTTCCTGACTGGCGAATTAACAACCGCCCACGACCTTTTAATTTTGCTTGTGCTTGTTCAAAGTCTTCTACCAGTTCTGGATAATCATAAGGATCACTCATTTGTGTTAAGCGTACATTAACTAACTTTTGTGGCAATAAATTAAACCCTTTTGTTAGTAAGCTGAGTGATTTTCCAGTCATTGACATCAGTGCAAGGACTTGCAAACCAGCGACTAATGCGTCGCCTGTTGTGCTTTTATCTAAACATAAAATATGCCCAGAGCTTTCACCACCAAGTACCCAACCATTAGCTTCTAACTGTTGCATGACATAACGATCACCCACTTTTGCACGGCTAAATTTAATATCTTGATTGTTAAATGCAAGTTCAAGTGCCATGTTGGTCATTAATGTGCCAACCACCCCTTTAGGTTTTATATTTGATTGAGTTGCCAAAACATAAAGGATACCATCTCCATCTACCAAATTGCCTTTGTCATCCACCATGACAATACGGTCACCATCCCCATCTAAAGCAATACCCAAATCAGCACGGCTATCTAACACTTTTTGTTGTAAACTTTTAGGGTGTGTTGAGCCACAATCTCTATTAATATTCACTCCATCTGGTTTATAATGAATGGCTATAACATCTGCACCAAGCTCACGTAAAACTCTCGGTGCAACGCTATATCCTGCACCATTAGCACAATCTACGACTATTTTCATACCTTCTAAATTATGCTGATAAGGGAAAGTGCCTTTACAATATTCAATATATCTGCCTTTGGCATCTGCAATACGATAACTTTTACCTAAACCTGCAGGATCATTTACAGGGATTAATGGTGTTATTAGAGAAGGGTTATCGGATTTAATAAGTTTATGTGCAACGTCTGCCTGTGATTGTAGATACTGTGCCAATTTAACATTAATTGCCTCTTGCATTTCATCAGACAGCTTTTTGCCTTCTGCAGAAAAAAACTTAATGCCATTATCTTGATAGGGATTGTGTGAAGCAGAAATAACCACACCAGCATCCGCATGAAAACTACGAGTTAAATGAGCAATGGCGGGTGTAGGCAATGAACCTAATAAATAAACATCTACCCCAGCGGCATTAAAGCCAGCTTGTAATGATGCTTCAATGACATAGCCAGAAAGTCGTGTATCTTTACCAATAACCACACTTGGGTTAAGGCTTTTATGTTTGTTTTGCTCTAACAACACTTGCCCAGTCACATAACCTAATGCCAAAATAAAATCAGGGGTAATTGGAAACTGACCAAATTGACCACGGATACCATCAGTACCAAAATAACTCATATTAAATCCTTATCTATCAAAAGCACTTTTATAGCTTATCAGCATTGTATCAAAAAGAACAACCAATAAAGTATCACGTTAATGACTGCATTATCAGTATTAAAATAATTAACTAGCCTACCCGATAATTTGGCGCTTCTTTGGTTATTTGCACATCATGCACATGTGACTCTTTCATCCCTGCTGAGGTGACACGAACAAACTCTGGTTTGCTACGCATATCTTCAATGCTAGCACAACCTGTATATCCCATTGATGAACGTAACCCGCCAACCAGTTGATTGACAATGCCAGATACAGGACCTTTGTACGGTACACGTCCTTCAATGCCTTCTGGCACTAATTTTTCTACCCCATCTTTGGCATCTTGAAAATAACGGTCTGATGAACCATTTTGACCAGACATAGCCCCTAAACTGCCCATGCCACGATACGCTTTATAGTAACGACCTTGGAACAATTCAACCTCACCTGGTGCTTCTTCTGTACCTGCCAATAATGAGCCAACCATAATGCAAGAGGCACCAGCAGCAATTGCTTTTGCCATATCACCAGAAAAACGGATACCACCATCTGCAATTAATGGGATGCTATCTTTTAAGGCACTTGCAACGCCATCAATAGCAGAGATTTGCGGAACGCCGATACCTGCAATAATACGAGTTGTACAAATTGAACCAGGACCAATACCAACTTTAACCGCATCAGCACCAGCATCACGTAGTGCAAGAGCCGCATCTCCTGTCGCTATGTTACCACCAATAACTTGAATATGAGGAAAAGTCTTTTTAACCCATGCTACACGCTCAATCACACCTTTAGAATGACCATGTGCCGTATCAACAACAATAACATCAACCCCATTTGCAACCAAAGCTTCTACACGGGCTTGTGAGTCCGCTCCTGTACCAACTGCTGCACCAACACGTAAACGACCTTTGCTATCTTTACAGGCATTTGGGTTGTTTTCTGCTTTAGTAAAGTCATTAACGGTAATCAAGCCTTTTAAGTTAAAATCATCATCAATAACCACCACTTTTTCGATACGATGTTCATGCAACAACTCTTTAATGCGTTCGTTACTTTCGCCTTCTTTTACGGTCACTAATTTTTCTTTTGGTGTCATCACGTTACTAACAGGTTGAGATAGGTTTGTTTCAAAGCGAACATCTCGATGAGTAACAATCCCTACGACTTTATCATTGCCTTTTTCAACAACGGGCACACCACTAAAATTATGCTCTTTTGTAATTTGTAATAACTCACCCACAGTAACATCTGGTGTGATTGTTACTGGGTCAATTACGGTACCTGCTTCAAATTTTTTAACTTTGCGTACTTTGCTCGCTTGTTGTTCTATACTCATGTTTTTGTGCAAAATACCCATGCCACCAAGTTGTGCCATAGTAATCGCCATTTTAGTTTCTGTCACAGTATCCATAGCGGCGGAAATAACTGGCAAATTTAAGGTAATATCTTTGGTTAAACGGGTTTTTAAATTAACAGATTTTGGTAGGACTTCTGAATGGGCAGGAAGTAGTAAAACATCATCAAATGTTAATGCTTCATCAACAATACGCAACATAAAACACCTCAATATTTGGTGGTTATTTTTTACTGTTTTTGTGAGAAACAGCAGGTATAAAATAACGCCGTATTATACCATAAAGATTAAACTTTAAAGAATATATTTTTATTTCTGACTTACTATATAAAACAAAAAACATAGCAATGATGGTCACTATGTTTTTTAAAGAAAAATTAATATACTTACTTTCTACGCCAAGTTGTACCGTTTCGGCTATCTTCCAGTTCAATGCCTTGCTCGAGCAAGTTTGCCCTAATTTCATCGGCACGGGCAAAATTTTTATCTGTCTTGGCTTGCTTACGCTCGGCAATCAACGCCTCAATATCATCAGAACTTATATCATCAACTTGCTTGCCCACCCTGCTCTGTAAAAAATCAGCAGGATTACGCTGCAAAATATTTAACGGCTGTGCCAAGGTTTTTAGCACACTTGCCAGCTGGCTAACTTGCGCTTTATCATCAGCTTTAATAGCAATGTTAACCTCTTTAGCTAACAAAAATAAAGACGATAAGGCTTGTACTACATTAAAGTCATCATTCATCGCTTTAATAACAGCCAAGCCATAATTAGTTGCAAATGCTTGCTCGGCTTCCATAAGCTCAACATCATTGCCCAGATATTGCTCGGCAGATTTTAAAGCCTGATACAAACGGCTAAGTGCAGAATGTGCCTCGGTAAGTGCCACATCAGAAAAATTAACCTGGCTACGATAATGACTCGACAAAATAAAATAACGCACCGCCTCTGGATGAAATTTTGCTATAACATCACGGATAGTAAAAAAGTTGCCTAATGACTTAGACATTTTTTCGCCATCTACATTAATAAAACCAACATGCATCCAGTTATTGGCATAGGTGCAGCCTGTATGTGCCTCAGACTGTGCAATCTCGTTTTCATGATGAGGAAACTGCAAATCATGTCCACCACCGTGGATATCAAAAGTATTCCCTAAGCATTTTTGTGACATTGCCGAACATTCAATATGCCACCCAGGGCGACCATTACCCCAAGGTGATTGCCAATGCGGTTCTTCTGGCTTAGCAGACTTCCATAATACAAAATCAAACGGGTTATGTTTGTTGTCATCTACCTCAACCCTCTGCCCTGCTTGCATATCATCCAAATTACGTTTAGATAATTTGCCATACTCTTTAAAACTATCGACAGCATAAAACACATCGCCTCGTGCATTTGCAGAACCTGTTGAATAAGCATGCCCTTTATCCATTAAATCACGAATTAAAATTTGCATTTCTTTAATATGCTCAGTGGCTTTAGGTTCAAGGCTTGGTTGCACACAGCCCAAGCTTTGTGCATCTTTATGCATCGCTTTAATGAACCTGCTGGTTAATGCTTCAATTGACTCGCCATTTTCATTCGCACGATTAATAATTTTGTCATCAATATCGGTAATATTACGCACATAGTTAACATCAAAACCAAGCTGTCGCATCCAACGCACTATTACATCAAACGCAACCATGACTCGTGCATGCCCAATATGGCAATAGTCATATACCGTCATGCCACATACATACATCCCAACTTTACCTTCTTTGATTGGTTTAAACAGGTGTTTTTCACCTTTTAATGAATCATAAATTGTTAATTTTTTTTGTGCATCTTGTAGCATTCGGCTGCCTTTTTATTGAATAAAACATATTTTTAAATTTAGCCCATTATCATAACTAAGATAAACTAAAAATGCTATGATAACCGCAATTAATTCATTTAAAACAGAGTGCAAAATGGGTAATAGATTAAGTAAAATTTACACACGAACAGGAGATGATGGCACTTCTGCACTGGCAGATGGTTCACGTATTGACAAAAATAGCATTATATTTGAAGTAATGAGCGATATTGATGAACTTAACGCTCACATTGGTAAAGCAAAATCTTTGTTTGATGATTTCGTCAACTGTTCCAAAACATCTTTAAATAAAACAGATTTTTCTGAGTCACTCAGCATTATCCAACATTTATTGCTTAATATAGGCGGTGAGATTGCCATGTTAAATAATAAAGATACATACCTAGCCATCAAACAGTCGCACATTGATTGGTTAGAGCAAAAAATTGATAGCATGAATTGCATGTTACCAGCACTTAAAGACTTTATTTTACCGTCTGGCTCTATTGTCATTAGTCAACTACATATCGCACGTAGTGTTTGCCGTCGCTGTGAACGCCATTATTGGGCATTGCAGGGGCAAAAAAATAATTTAAACCCAATATCGGCTAAATTTTTAAATCGGCTTTCTGACTTTTTGTTTGTTACAGCTCGCTTTGTTGCCAAAGTTCAGCAACAAGAAGAGGTTTTATGGGATAAAACGATATTAAATAGATTTGATTAGCTTTGTCAATAAATTATATCAAAAAGCCCACATCATTGTTTCATAATAGAATAGTTAGTGGGCTTTTTTTAATGTTCAAATATATTGATTAGTAAGTATCGTCTGAAGTTACAATTTCTAGCTTTACACTATCATCAGTTGGTGCTTTAAGGTTATTTGTTTTTGCCTCTACAACTTTTGGTGTAGGACCTGCTTTAACTTTTGGTTGTGGCCGCTCTGCTGCTTTCTTTCTAGCTGCTGCTTGCTCTGTTGCTTTCTTTCTAGCTGCTGCTTGTTCTGCTGCTTTCTTTCTAGCCGCTGCTTGTTCTGCTGCTTTCTTTCTAGCTGCTGCTTGTTCTGCTGCTTTCTTTCTAGCTGCTGCTTGTTCTGCTGCTTTCTTTTTAGCTGCTGCTTGTTCTGCTGCTTTTTTAGCAGCTAACGTCTCATCTTGTTGAGTTGTTACTTCAGTATCAGTATTAACACTATCAGTTTTAACATTTGCATTTTGTTCTGTCGTTACATCTGCTTTTGGTTCAACTTTTGGTTTTGCCATTTCTACTGATTTAGTTTGTGCAGCATCATCTACTTCTACTGATTTTTTTTCTGCTGCAGGTTGCTCTTCATTTTTTTTACAACCAACAACAGCCAGTGCACATGCAACACTTAATACTAATGCTTTTTTTGTTAATTTAAAAATTTCCATAAAAACCTCTCAATACTATTTACTTAAAAAAATAATCATAAAATAACAATATGGTACCATTATACTGTGTTTATTAAACTGTATCAGCTTTTTTATTATAAACTTAACAAAACAAAACCATATGGTTAAATTATTTAGTTAATTAATAAGAGTAAAGGTAATGAATACACCCTCTGCTTTACAACACCCCAATAAAATAAAAATTTTAGGGCATCGTGGTGCAAAAGGAGAACGCCCTGAAAACACCTTAGCAGGTTTTAACTACTGCTCAAAAATATATGGTATGGCTGGTATTGAGTTTGATGTACAGCTGACTGATGATAATAAATTATTAATTATCCACGATGACAATTTTAATCGCATTGCAAATATGCAAGCAAGAATTGAGCAAATAACAGCCAAACAAGCCAAACATATTTTTACAGTCAACCATAACTACTTGCCAAGTTTTATAAAACAGTACCAAGCAGAACCATTGCCAAACACATTAATATTGTTAGAAGAGCTGCTACCCTATTTATCAAGTTACCAACACATTGAACTAGAAATAAAAACGCATCAGCGAACAAACCATAAAAAACTAATAGAAGCTTTGGCATCTTGTTTAACAAAACAACAATTTAAACATCTGCCATTAACCTTAACAGGCTTTGATGGTCATTTGTTGTATCTATTAAAACATCATACAAGATTGGCTCACTACCCACGCGGGCTATTAACAGAAACAAAAGAAAATAAAGTACAGCTAATACAAACAGCGGTTCAACAATGCTGTAGTCAAATTGGTTTGCAAGAAAAGCTAATTAATGAAGAGCTAGTAACACTTTGCAAGCGTTACAACTTACAACTAAGTGCTTGGACCGTAAATGATTTTATAAGAGCAAAAAATTTAATAAAAATGGGGGTTAATACCATTATTACCGACTATCCACAAGCTTTATTAGCCGACTTACAAAATGACAATGGCATAAAACTGTTTTTAGACAAAAAAAAACTGATAAAACACACACTATAATTTACGTAACATTTGCATAATGTCATCATAAACTAATTTTTCTTGGATATTTTGTGCTAAAGATTGAATTGCTGATTGCATATACTCACACAAGTCAATGCAGTTTTGCATCTCAGGTAAGTTGTTTAATATGGCTGAATAGTCAATATCTTTTTGGTAAGCTGGCAAATCAAAAATTAACCTTTGAACATCTGCCAGCATTACTTGGCTAAGCTCTATAAATTCATTGATAGACAGCTGGGTTTGCCAATAGTCACTTGCCATAACTGGCATCCGACTGTAACTTCGTAATGCTTGCCATGTGGTCAGCCATAACTCACGCATCGCATACCATTTTGACTGTGCCATACTAACAGCTTTTAAAGGTGCATTCGCACTGATTATTAACAACTGCTGGATTTTTTCATCATCATAGATAACTTCAGCAGTTGCCTGTGTATCTTTATATCCAATTTGATTTAAACTGTGCTTAACATACTCTATGGCTTGAGACTGATTAATATCTGTTAACGCTAGCTGTTGCACTCTGCTTTTAATAGTTGGCAATAGTGCATCTGGTTTATTGCTGATTAAAATTAATTGTATCCCTGTTTTTGGTTCTTCTAATGTTTTTAATAACGCATTTGCTGCGGCGATGGTCATCTTTTCGGCATAATCAAACACACAAATACGTAAGCTACTACTACCTTGATGCACAAAATCTTGGATACTACGTATATCATCTATTTTTATACGAGGTTGGGCTGGCTTAGCAGTCTTTGTTTTTTTGTTGCTTTTTTTGCTGGCAGTTGCAACAACTGTATCAGTTTCATCCGTTTTCAGTAAACTGGTTAAAGGCAAAACCGCCAAATCTGGATGCGTACCAGCTTTTAGCCATTGGCAGCTTTGACAGTGCCCGCAGGCAACCTCTGTATTGTGGTGCTTGTTATCACAAAGTTGCCACGCTACCCAACGCCAAATAAAGGCTCTTTTACCAATCCCCTCAATGCCACTCGCTAATAAAGCATGAGCAAGCTTACCATCTTGCTGTAAAGAGGCACTTGTCATACGTTGCCATAATGATTGTTGCCACGGTAATAATGGTGCAAAATAGACTGTCTCGTTCATGTTATCTACTCTTCTAAAAGGAGCCTTTTAAGTATCACTACGCCATAAACTCATTAACAGACATCGCATTTAACCTATCCAAATCTTCTTGCGTATCTACACCTGCTGGCAAGTTCACTTTCGCCACATCAATGCTAATGGCATGCCCATTTTCTAACACTCTTAACTGTTCTAAACATTCAAGTTGCTCTAATGTGCCTTGTTTCCATGCCACAAACTCTTTTAGTAATTTAACACGATACGCATACAAACCAAGATGACGGTATGCATTAGCAGGCGTTGTTAAGCTATCATCGGTGATATTATTTCGACTATTTAATGCCATTGCATGGTCACGATCGCACGGAATGGGTGCACGGCTAAAATACAAAGCACGCTTGTTATTGTCAAAAACAACTTTAACAACAGAAGGACGCACAAACTCATTATGTGAAATAATTGGTTCACATAAAGTTGCCATCACTGCTCCCGTATCGGCAAATAACAAATCTTTAGTTTGCTCAAGTAAATTAGCAGGAACAAGTGGTTCATCACCTTGCATATTAATTACCACATCTTCATTACCCCAGCCTTTTTTACAAACCACTTCACTAAGCCTATCGGTACCAGATGCATGATCCTTTGATGTCATAACCACCTCAAACCCAGCTTGCATACAAACCTCAGCAATACGCTCATCATCAGTGGCAATACACATATCATCAGCAAAAGTAGCTTGACTGGCTTTTTCTGCTACCCATAAAATCATGGGTTTGCCATGAATGTTTAATAAAGGCTTACCTGGCAAACGACTACTGGCAAAACGAGCTGGGATGACAATATGGGTTTTTGAATAATGGGTCATTGAATGTGACATGATAGTTGCTACCACCTTTATATAATTTATAAACTATAATCTACAAGAGGTTAAATGCTTTTAATTCCTTATCTAAAGCTTCATAACAGGCTTGACTTACCTCCGCACTCACTGGCAACACCCAAATTCGAGTAAATACCTTTGCCATTTTTTCAACTTGTGCTTCATCCAATCCTTTTAAGTCTGCATTGGCAAGTTGACGTAGTTTCACCGCATCTTTACTGGTTATGACAATTGGATATGGTTGCTCAATAAATTGAAATAAATCATCAAAAGTAAAGTCATGATGGTCTGGATATGGACATTCGATAGTCGAGAATCCAAGCTCGTTTAATGTGTTGAAAAAACGGACTGGATGACCAATACCACTCATTGCAATAACCGTATCGCTTGCTTGTGGTTTTTGATTATCCGTTAAACCAACCAATAGCGGCTCAAGTTGTGATGGCTTTAAGCGCATAGTCAATAACTGTTCATCTTTAACTTGTCCTGTTTGATGATAGATAACAGTTGCACCATCAAGTCGGCTTAACGGTTCTCGCAAAAATCCAACCGGTAGCACCTGCTCATTGCCAAATCCACGATGACTATCCACCACAATCCATTCAATATCACGTTGTAGTTTATAATGCTGTAAGCCATCATCGGCAATAATAAATTGAATATCTGGATTGTGTTTTAACAACAGCTCTATCGCTTGCTGACGGTCAGGACAAACTGCCATATCAACAGGGCTTGCTTCTCTTTTTTTACCATAAAATAAAGTAGACTGCACAATTAAACAAGGCTCATCGCCAACAACATTAGGTTTACTATCTAATGTCACTACGACTGGCATTTTTTTGTTATCACCACCATAGCCACGGCTAATCACACCTACAGTTACGCCACGTCGTTGTAAATATTTAACTAAGCTAATAATTAATGGGGTTTTACCACTACCACCTACTGTTATATTGCCAATGACCATCACAGGGACAGGCGCACGATAGCTTGCAAAAACACCTTGTTTATATAGTGTTTTACGAATGTTGCTAACGGCACGATAAATCCAAGACAATGGCAAAAGTAAATACAACCATTTTGATTGGGTTTGCCAAGCTTGAGTTATTTTAATTTCTAAGGACATGTTTTTTACTCATCAATCCTCGTCAAAACTACGCTCATACATTTGTGCATAGACACCTTTTTTCTCAATCAATTCTGTATGGCTACCCACTTCTATAATTTGACCAGCATCCATCACTACAATCCTATCGGCTGATTCAATGGTCGTTAAGCGGTGTGCAATGACCAATGTCGTACGGTCTTTCATGATGTTTTCTAGTGCTTGTTGGATATAGTGTTCTGACTCATTATCAAGCGCACTCGTCGCCTCATCCAAAATCAAAATTGGGGCATCTTTTAGTAAAGCACGGGCAATCGATAAACGTTGGCGTTGCCCTCCAGATAATTGTAAGCCATCTGAACCTAATACTGTATCAAAACCGTATGGTAATTTTTGAATAAAGTCATAAGCAAAAGCGGCTTTTGCAGCTTGCTCAACCTCATTGATACTTTTATCGTGCAGTGTACCATAAGCAATATTGTTGCGAACACTGTCTTTAAATAAAGTCACTTGCTGGTTAACCATGGCAATTTGTGTACGCAAACTAGATAAGCTAAATTCTTTTATATTCACATCATCAATATAAATATTGCCTGAGCTATGATCTAACGTACGGGTTAATAAATTCACTAAAGAAGTTTTTCCAGCACCACTTCGTCCCACTATTGCAATCGTTTCTCCTGCTTTAATATTTAAACTAAAGTTTGTGATAGCCTGTGTGCCATCATCATAAGTTAACCCAACATTATTAAAGCGGATGTTACCTTGTATATTTATAGCTTGCTTGCCAGCATCAATTTCTTCCTCTTCATCTAATAGTGCAAAAATTGACGCTGCCCCTGCAATACCCTTTTGCAAATTTTGATTAACATTGGTAAGCGCTTGCACAGGTGCACTTAATAAACCTGCTGCAACTAAGTAAGAAACAAACTCACCAGCTGTGGTATTGCTCATAACTTCTGGGCGAAATGCAATCCACATGACTGCACACAAACCAAAGCTTAATAATAATTGAATAAGTGGCGAATTAATACTGTTTGTAATCACTATTTTTAAGCCCTGTTGCAGGTTACTTAATGACACTTTATTAAAGCGGTTTAGCTCGTAATTTTGACCACCATAATTTTTAACTATCTGATAACCTGTAATCACCTCATTACTGATATGACTCACATCTCCCATAGACTCTTGGATACTTTTGGATAGTTTGGAAAAACGGTTAGAAGCATAACGCACAAGCAAAAAAATTGGCGGTAAAACAACAAACAACAGTAAAGAAAGCTTCCAATTTAAATATAACAAATAACCTAATAACGCAATGACAGTTAAGCCATCTTTAATAAGCGTTTTTAATGAATCCGTACTTGCCGATGTTACTTGTTCTACATCAAAAATCAGTTTTGAAGAGATAGTACCTGCTGAGTTTTTTAAATAAAAACTACTTGGCAACTTAAGCAGTTTATCAAACACTGCAATACGCAACTTATAAACCAAATTGCGAGAAATAAGGGCACTATAATATCCACCTAAAAATGAACCCACACCACGTACAATAAAAAAAACAATGACTAAAAATGGTAAAATATTTTTTTTAGATTGATCACCCGTACTAATCGCATTAATCACTTCTTCTAACAATTTAGCTGTAGCAACCTGAATTGAAGAGCTTAACATAAAGCCGACAATTGCTAATAAAATCGCCCACCAATATGGCTTTATATAGCTCATTAATCGCAAAAAAGTTTGAATTTTTGTGACTGATTTTTTTGGGGTCGTAACTATAATTTGATTATCGGACATATAAAAAGGAGTATAAAATTGATAAAATCATTTTGCATTTTAACATGATTGTAAATTTACTGCTTAGTTACTATCCTCAGACAAATATAAAAGTGCTACAAAACAATTGAGCGAAAATGGACATGCCAGTACCTTAAATATACTTGATAGCGTCGCACAAATATAATTTTGTGACTATGTTTAACTATTCGCGTTTAATTGTTAGCGTTTAACTGTTAGCAAACTTGGGATATGTTGCAATGTTTAAATAAATCAATAGCTATAAAATACATAAATGAAGAAAAAGCTGGTAACACCAGCCTTTACTAAAAATACAGCTTAACAACTTAACTTTATCATTATTTTGAGCGTTGCAATTGCTCTAATAAGGCAGCAAGTTCATCTTGATCATGGAAGAAAATTTCCACACTGCCTTTGCCACTCTTTTTTTGTTTAAGTTTTACTTTTGCACCAAATTTATCAGATAACTGCTGGTTAATTTTTTCTAACTCTCTTGCGTCTGCTAAGTCTCTTTTAATTTTTTTAGGAGTTGGGTTTAAAATAGATTTAACTAATTTTTCAGCATCTCGCACTGTCATTTTTTGATCAATAATCTTTTTAGCAACTACAGGCTGTTGCCCTGACGATAAGGGTAGCAAAGCACGAGCATGCCCCATATCTAACAACCCATTTGCTAGATAATCTTTCACCGTATCATGTAGGGCATTTAAACGCAGTAAATTAGAAACGGTTGTTCTTGCCTTACCAACAACATCAGCAATCATTGCATGACTCATACCAAACTCGGTATGAAAACGTTGCAATGCAGCAGCTTGCTCAATCACTGACAAATCTTCACGTTGGATATTTTCAATCAACGCCAAAGCAATCGCTAGTTCATCAGATAAAGCACGTTCAATAGCAGGAATGACCTTTTCACCTGCCATTTTTGCCGCACGCCAGCGTCTTTCACCAGCAATAATTTCATGCGTTACTGTCGGACTTTCTTTGTTTTCACCTGCTAATAATGGACGAACAACAATTGGCTGCATCACCCCATGTTGGCTAATAGAGCTAGATAACTCCATTAATGCTGCTTCATTCATATCACGACGTGGTTGATATTTACCAGATTGCAGACGAGTGACCTCAATGCTGATTAAGCTAATATTTTCATCAGTTTGGTTGGTGTTTATTGCCGTCGTAGTTTTAAGTGTAGACTTAGCAGTATTGGTTAAATTACGTCCAGACGTTTTTTTGCTATTTGCACTGCTTACTGATGCCTTTTTAGGCACAGCTTTACCAGAACCAGCATCAACTTGTGTTGACTCTACTATTTGTTTTTCTTTTTTAATTGAGCCGAGCAAAGCATCCAAGCCCCGACCTTTTGCCAACCCACGTTTTTTCGCCATTTTTATTTAACCTCTAAACCATTTTTATAAAACATACTACATCCATATAAAATCATTAATACTTACTGAGCATTTTTACTTTGTTTAACTACTTCTGTTGCAAGTTTGCGATAAGCTTTTGCCCCTTTTGAATTTTTTTCAAAGGCCAACACCGGCATGCCATATGCAGGTGCTTCTGCTAAACGAATATTTCGTGGAATAATCGTTTTATACATCAAATCACCAAAATGTGCTTCAAGCTCTGCCGAAACATCTCTTGTTAAGGTATTTCGCCCATCAAACAAGGTACGTACAACGCCACGTATATATAAGTCTGGATTGAGCTCGCTTAACCTTTCAATCGTTTGTGATAAATCTGCCAAACCTTCGAGTGCATAATACTCGCATTGCATTGGAATAATTACGCCTTGTGTCGCTACCAATGCATTTACTGTTAATAAATTTAAGCTAGGAGCACAGTCAATGAGAACATAATCATAACCACTAACAGACGCCATTGCTTTTTTTAAAAGTGCATGACTATTTGACATTGTCATTATGCTAATGTCAGCACCTGCAAGCTCTCGGTTTGCACCAATAACATCAAACCCTGCTGGGCTACGCACAATGGTATCATTAATTGGTACATCATCAATAAGCACATCTGCCAAGGTGTACTCAAGCTCTAACTTCTCAATTCCAGTACCTGTTGTTGCATTACCTTGGGGATCAAGGTCAATCATCAGCACCTTTTTTCTTTTTGCATGTATGCTAGCTGCCAAGTTGACTGTGGTGGTGGTTTTGCCAACCCCACCTTTTTGGTTTGCTACTGCTATGATTTCCATGTTATTACTCATCGTAATTTTAAAAAATTAATCACATCACTCAGTTTAACCAATCTAACCTCATTAGATTAGCCATTTTTTGCAGACGGTTCAATCACAAAATGTGATTTTAGTTTACTTTTTTGTTATTTTTTTTGAGTATAACTAAATGACGAGCGTCACTAAGATAAGGCACCGTTAATGGTTTAACATCAATCAGCCAGTACTTAGATAGCGCCTCTATTTCATTAATTGCTGGTGCTTTCCCTTTCATAGCGACAAGACAGCCTGTATCTGCTAGTTTTGTTGCTGCCAAACAAATAAAATCCTCTAGACTTGCAAAAGCACGCGATGTGATGAGTGTGTGCTTGTTTTCATATGCTTGTATTCTACTTGCTGTCGGCTTTACATTAGTAAGTCCAATTTCACTAACCACTTGACGAATAAAACGAATCTTTTTTTGGTTGCTATCTAAAGGCGTACACATTCTTTGTGGCTGACAAATAGCAATAATAATGGCCGGTAAACCAGCACCTGTACCAATATCTAGCAAGTCTTCTTGAGGTAAGTCTTGCAATAAAGGGATAATTGCCAAACAGTCAATCACATGTTTAACTAAGGCTTCAACTGGTTGAGTAATTGCTGTTAGGTTGTAAGCTTTACTCCACATTAACAGCGTATCTAAATACTTAATCAGCTGCCAATATTGTTTACTACTTAAATCTAGCTCTAATTGCTGCACAGCAGCATATAACAGTCCGCTTATTTGTTCAAAATCTGCTGTAATTTTTAACAGTTGAGATTTGTCAAAAATTGGCTCATCTGCCAAAAGTTGCATTGCATTTTGTATTTGTTGGTTAGTTGCTGTAGCAAACATATTTATCAAACTGCTAAGTTAATTCGTAATGACGTTTATGAAAAATGAGCAGTCAATTAACGACTCAAGCTTGTTATTTTAGCACGTCATTAAAATAATAAGTAGGTAAAATGTTTTACAGCCATAACTATCCATAAAAAACCAGTTAATATTAAACTGGTTGTTTGCTATGCATAACTACAAAACTTTAAGCCGAAAGTTTTGCCAAAACAGCCTCACCCATTGCTTGACAACCAACGACTGTTAACCCTTCTTCTGAGCTATTCATAATATCACCAGTACGCAAGCCATCATCTAGCACATCGCTCACTGCTTTCTCAATCGCCCTTGCTGCTGATTCTTGCTTAAATGTATAACGTAGCATCATAGCAACCGATAAAATGGTTGCTAATGGGTTAGCTTTGTCCTGCCCTGCAATATCTGGTGCACTGCCATGGCAAGGTTCGTACATGCCTTTGCCATTTTCGTCTAAACTTGCTGATGGCAACATACCAATAGATCCTGTTAGCATGGCTGCTTCATCAGATAAAATATCACCAAACATATTACCCGTTACCATGACATCAAACTGGTGCGGGTCTTTAATTAATTGCATGCAAGCATTATCGGCATACATATGGCTTAATTCAACGTCTGGATAATCTGCCTGTTGCATATTAATGATTGTTTGCTTCCACAGTTCGGTTACTTCTAACACATTGGCTTTATCAACTGAGCAAACTTTGGCTTTTTTACCAGATGCTTTGGCACGAGTTTTTGCCATTTCAAAAGCAACCTTACCAATGCGTGTGATTTCACTGGTTTTGTAAGTCATAGTGTTATAACCATGTTGCTCACCATTCTCTAAAGTTTCAATACCACGAGGAGCACCAAAATAGATACCACCTGTCAACTCACGTACGATAAGCAAGTCCAAGCCTTTAATCACTTCTGGCTTAATGGTTGAGGCATTGATAAGCTGAGGATAAAGCTTTGCCACACGTAAGTTAGCAAACAAATTAAGCTCACTACGTATTTTAAGTAAACCACGTTCAGGGCGGATACTACGCTCGATGTTATCCCACTTGTAGCCACCAACCGCACCCAAAAGAACCGCATCAGCGGATTGTGCTTTTGCCAGCGTTACTTCTGGCAAGGGTTCGCCATGCTCATCAATGGCAGCACCACCAATCAAACCGTCTTCTAGTTCAAGACCTAATGCAAACTTTTCATTGACTTTGTTTAATACCGCAACTGCTTGCGTCATAATTTCAGGTCCAATGCCATCACCTGCCAGCGTTAAAACTTTCATATAATATCCTTAAAATTTAATTACTTAAAGTTACATTAATAGTTAATCGTTAAAAATAATTTTTTAATCTGTTGAGACCGATTTGATTTCTGATTATCAAAAACCAAGGTCAAGCAATATATTTGCAACATCACCTTGGTCATCTGTAAAAATGAACACATGATCAATAAGCATGATGTAACCTCTCTAATAAGTCATAATACCAAGTGTTTCTAAATTTTTAACACGGTGGTAACGCAAGGCAGCTTTAATACATTCTTTAAGATTTGCTATCGGTACGTCATTTTCTAAATTAAATACGATGGCTCTATTTCCTTTAAACTTAAACTCATTATGATAAAGTATCTTAAATGTATCTACTAATTTACTTTGGCAATGAAAAAAAACAGCATATTCATTTTGACTTTTTGGCATTGCATCAATTCTTAACGTACTGCCGATTTTGCTAATAAAGCTGACTTGTCCCCACTTCAATACAACCTGAAGTTCATGAATTTCTAGCATTTCTTCAGCTACTTCAATAATCAGCTCATATAAAAACTGTATTTTCTTTTTGATCTCTTCTGGATATTGGCTGATTTTTTCTTCAACACCTTTATCAATAAGTAATTTCAACGTTTTCATGTCATTAACACAACAGATTCAAAAAATAAATTTATGCCAACTCATTAAACACCCAAGGTCGGCTGGCTTTCGCTTTTTCTTCAAATGCCTTAATATCGTCTTGCTGTTGCAAGGTTAACCCAATGTCATCCAAACCATTTAATAAGCAATGTTTACGGAAAGCATCGACTTCAAAACTGTATTCCTTACCTGTTGGGCTAATCACTTTTTGTGTTTCTAGATCAACGGTCAACTGATACCCTTCATTGGCAAAACAATCTTCAAATAACTCGCCAACCTCCTCTTCACTAAGTACAACAGGCAACATCCCATTTTTAAAACAGTTGTTATAAAAAATATCAGCAAAGCTAGGTGCAATGATTGTACGGAAGCCATACTCTTCTAATGCCCAAGGTGCATGTTCACGGCTAGACCCACAACCAAAGTTTTTGCGAGCAAGTAACACTGTTGCTCCCTGATATTGTGGTTTGTTTAAAACGAAATCCTCATTAAGTGGGCGTTTGCTATTGTCCTGCCCAGGATAACCTTCGTCTAAATATCTAAGCTCATCAAATAAATTCACACCAAACCCTGTGCGTTTGATTGATTTTAAAAACTGTTTTGGGATAATCAAATCTGTATCCACATTTGAGCGGTCTAATGGGCAGACCAAGCCTTGTTGTTTACTGTAAGGTTTCATCAATAATCCTTAAATTAATTCTTAAAAAATTTCAATCATTGTCTACCATTGCTTATCGTTCACTGGCTTTAAGATAGCACGACATTCATTCCTTTATGACAATAACTTCATTAACTCACTAAATTCTGGAAGGTCATTAAAATTACGAGCAGTGTCCGCAAGCACATGCCAATTAGACTGATTATCGAGACATAAATTGGCAACGACTTCAGCGGTTATGTCTTCAAACAAACCAACGGGTAACCAATAATAAGCATTTGCAAACAAGTTTGGCACAGGAGACCCACAAGTTTTACAAAAGTGGGCACTAAAGCCGCTCTGTTTCTTCCATGCCTGAATATCACTTTCTCCTGCCAACCATTTAAATTGCTCAGCTTTTAGAATGATACCTGAATTAGAGCTAGAACCACTTTGTTTTTTGCAAAGGGTGCAATGGCACTGGTAGATTTTTAATGGCAATTGGTTAATCTGACATTCAAACCTAACACTACCGCACAAACAGCTTCCCTGTATAGCACTTGTCATAATATTTGTTCTTATCACTTAGTTTACCTTCCATCTACAAACCAAATTTGTCAATCTTTCAATCAGACTAACTAACAAGCTAATAACTTCTAACATCCACAAAGTGTCCTGCCAATGCTGCTGCCGCTGCCATTGCTGGGCTAACCAAATGGGTGCGTCCTCCGTTACCTTGGCGACCTTCAAAGTTACGATTAGAAGTACTGGCACAATGTTCTTTAGGTTGTAATTTGTCGGCATTCATCGCCAAACACATTGAACAACCTGGCTCTCGCCACTCAAAACCTGCCGCCACAAATATTTTGTCCAAACCTTCGTCTTCTGCTTGTTTTTTTACCAATCCAGAACCTGCTACCACAATGGCCTCTTTAACAGTGTCTGCTACTTTGCGTCCTTTGATTACAGCAGCGGCATCTCGCATATCTTCAATGCGGGAGTTAGTGCAAGAACCAATAAACACCCTATCAACTGGAATTTCAGTCACTGGTTGACCAGCTGTTAGCCCCATATATTCATAGGCACGCTGCCATGCGCTTGCTTGCACATCGTCTCTGGCTTGCTTTGGCGTTGGCACATTTTGAGTAATGTCCACCACCATTTCTGGAGAAGTTCCCCAAGAAACCTGAGGGGCAATCTCACTGCCTTCCATTTCAATCACAGTATCAAACACCGCATCTTCATCTGAGTGCAAGGTTTTCCAATATTCAACGGCTTTGTCCCAAGTCTCTCCAGTTGGCGCATATGGGCGACCTTTTACATAGTCAATGGTGGTTTGGTCAACTGCAACCATACCCACTCTAGCACCTGCTTCAATCGCCATGTTACACACCGTCATACGGCCTTCCATGCTCATATCTTCAAACACTTGCCCTGCAAACTCAATGGCATGTGCCGTACCACCTGCTGTGCCAATTTTGGCAATGATTGCCAGCACCACATCTTTTGGCGTAATACCCTGACTAAGTTTGCCATTAACCTTAATCAACATGTTTTCCATTTTAGCTTGCACAAGGCACTGAGTTGCCAAAACATGCTCTACTTCAGATGTACCAATACCATGTGCCAAACAACCCAAAGCACCATGTGTAGCGGTATGTGAATCACCACAAACGACGGTCATACCTGGCAACACCAAACCCTGCTCGGGACCAACAACATGGACAATGCCTTGACGTACATCATTAATGGTAAACTCTTTGATATTAAATTTTTTACAGTTATCATCAAGGGTTGTCACCTGCAAGCGAGATACATCATCTTTGATGCCAGAGACCCCTTCACTACGCTCTTTTGTCGTTGTTGGTACATTATGATCAGGTGTTGCAATATTTGCCGACAATCGCCAAGGCAAACGACCTGCTAAGCTTAATCCTTCAAATGCCTGAGGGCTTGTCACTTCATGCAAAATGTGTCTGTCAATATAAATCAAACTTGAGCCATCATCTCTTTGACTCACTAAATGATCGTCCCAAAGTTTATCATATAATGTTTTAGCTTGACCTTTAACCATATTATGCTCAGTATTGTTGCCTGCCATTGTTGTTCCTTAAGTTGTCAATTTATCAAATTGTATTTTCGCTCTACCCGATACGGAATTTTCAAATGCAATAGATAAATAAAAAATATAATGAATGGTGGGTACCGAAATTATCCTTAATCTTGTTCAGTGGATACTTGTGATTATAACAGTATCATCATATAATAATAATTGATGATTTTTATGAAATCATAAACTTTTTGTTAATTTTTAACCATAGGTTTGTATAGACCCAATAGATGGCTATCATACCATTACAGGCTTAAATAGTCTTAAGGATATTCTTGTGAATACCACAAATTTAACAACCTTTATTACTGTTATGCAAACAGGGAGTATATCTGCCGCAGCAGAAAAACTATTTATCACCCAACCAGCTGTTAGTAAACGTATTAAAAATCTTGAAGATGAATTTGGTGTCACGCTTTTTGATACTGTTGGGCGTGGTATTGTCCCCACTCAATCCGCTAACGATTTATTGCCACATGCTAAACAATGGTTAGATAACTATGAAAACTTTAAAATTAATTTAAAAAACTCGCAACAAACGGTTTCTGGCAAACTGGTGATAGGCTCTAGCCACCATATTGGGCTACATCACTTACCTGCCGTTTTAAAGCAGTTTATTCAAATGTATCCTGCGGTACAGATTGAGGTTAACTTTGTAGACTCAGAAGAAGCCCACAAAGCCGTGCTAGATGGCGATGTATCCATGGCATTTTTGACCTTACCACCTGTTTACGATAAACGCCTTACTTATCATACTTTATGGTCTGACCCTTTATATTTTGTTACAGGTACACTCTCACCTCTTGCAAATAAAATAAATGTCACCTTAGAAGAATTAGCAAACTCACCAGCGATTTTGCCAGCAGCAAATACCTTTACCAGCCAAATTACCTTATCTGAGTTTGCAAAACATAACTTAAAGCCTTATGCAACGATGAGCACTAACCCACTTGAGTCCATACGCATGTTAGTATCGGTTGGTTTGGGCTGGTCTGTTTTGCCTAAAACTCTAATAAACCAAGACCTTGAACCAATTAATTTGCAAAAAGACATTGAGTTACAACGCCATCTTGGTGTTGTGGTTAATCCAAGCTTAACACCCTCAGCAAGTGTTGAGGCATTAATGGATTTATTAAAGCCAATTGACTCTAATTTTAATAAATCTTAAACTCTTTAACGTCTTAAACTCTTTAACGATAGCGAGTAACTAAAAATGGGTTAGAAGTTCTAATCCATTTTTTATTGACTCATAATTGATTAACTCATAATTGATTAAATAGGCACCTAAAAATTTAACGACGACGCAAGTTTTTACCTTTTCTTGCTTTCATTGGTTTTTTCTGAAAACGTTCTTGTTTACGTTTAGCATTGCCATGCAAGCCTTGACCACTATAACGAGGACGTAAACCTACTGAATCAATTAACTTACCAATTTCATTTTTTTCTAACTCTATAAATCGTCCCGTACGCAACTCTTTTGGCAAGTTGACGGTACCGTAACGGGTACGCAATAAGCGACTCACACGCAAACCTTGGGTTTCAAATAAACGACGCACTTCACGATTACGCCCTTCTTTTAATTTAACGTGATACCATTTGTTAACACCTTCACCACCGCCTTCTTTGATGTCATCAAAGCTTGCCATGCCATCATCTAGCATCACTCCTTGTGTTAAGCTCCGAGCCATTTCTGGGGTTACCTCACCCAACACACGCACCGCATATTCACGCACAATCTCGTTAGAAGGATGCATCAAACGGTGTGCTAACTCACCATCATTGGTAAACAGTAACAAACCTGTTGAATTAATATCCAACCGCCCAACCATCACCCAACGGTCATTGGTTAATTTAGGTAAACGTTCAAAAACAGTTGGTCGACCCTCTGGATCATGTGCCGAACAAATTTCACCCTCTGGTTTATAATAAGCAAGCACACGACGGCGTTTTTCTTTTTCTGGTGTGTAACGAATGGTACGACCATCTATACGAATCTCATCACCCTGAGAGACACGATCGCCAATCGTTGCCGTTTCACCATTAACAGAAATTCGACCAGATTTGATAACTTCCTCCATCTGGCGACGTGAGCCAAACCCCAAACGGGCAAGGGCTTTTTGTAGTTTTTCGCTGGGTGCAGTGGTTGTGGTACTCATACAAGACTCCAAGATTCGGATTGAATGGAAACATTTCACAATGTTTTGGGGTTAAAATATCAAAACTAATCGCTTATTATACGGTAGTTTTTATAACTTTAGCAAAGTTATTATGTTTGCTTTACACTATCAAAAAATAACTTATACAAGTTACCACTTAATACAAACTTAAAATTGTACTAAGAAGTTTTCATTTATAAATTTTCACATGTATGGTTAACATTAAAAATGACACCGCTCAAAAACGCATAGTCAAATATTTTAACATTAACCTGTTTTTTTAGATAAACTCACATCCTAACCATTCAAAATCAGCCCAACACTTTATTTAACCAATTCCCGATTGATTTTATTTGTGGTGGGCATACTTGGTGTGCCATTGGGTAGGTACTGTAATCAACATGATAACCCCTTGCTTGTAGGGATTTAGCTGCTCGCTCACCAAGAATCTCCGGCACAACAGGATCATGCGTGCCATGGTCAATTTTCACAAAAATCCCTTGGTTTACATCGCTGTAGTCGATTTGTTCCTCTGTTGCTAAATAAGTAGACAATGTTAGTAAACCCGCCAGTTTTTGCCGATGGCTAAGTGCTGTATGATAAGCCACTGCTCCCCCCTGTGAAAATCCTGCAATCACCATGTTCTCTTCTGCAACACCTTGCTTGATTTGCTCTGCAATTAAATCTCTAACTTGTTGGGCAGATGCTTCAATTTGTGCAATATCTACTTTACGTTCAAGACTCATTTCTAAAATATCGTACCAAGCAGGCATCACATAACCACCGTTAATGGTTACAGGTCGCTCAGGAGCATGGGGAAACAAAAAACGTATTGCCAACGCATCATCCAACCCAAGTACAGGCACAATTGGTTCAAAATCATGCCCACTGGCACCCAAACCATGTAGCCAAATAACCGCTTTATCGATTGGCTTATTCATAGGATTATGCTCTACAATAACGCAGTTTAATAGATCACTCATTTTGCATCTCACTTTTATAGATTAAAAATTTCAACTCTATATTTTGTCACACTTTATACAAAAACGCAGGTAATCGCCCTTTTTTTTTATCAATCGTCTAATTTTATCAATCATCTAAAAATTAGTTTGGTTGCTATACTTAAAAAGCCACCAAAAACATGTTTGGTGGCTTTTTTACAAAAGAATTAACGCTTACATTATTGACTAATTACATCAACCCCTTTTGGTGGGGTAAATTTAAATTTACTACTACTGATTGATGGATTTAATTTAATATTACTAAACTTGATGGTCGTTGTTTGACCAAGGTTATCATTTAAAACCATCATAACAGGTTTACCACCATTAAAACTGATTGACATATTACGGAAGTTAGCACTTTTTGATTTAGGTGTTAACACATAGTAATTTTTATCGCCATATGGCTGGGTTATCTTAAAATTGTTAGATATTTTACTTGGGTCACCAGACAACAATAATGCAGGCGTATTGCCCACTTGATTGTTGGCACTTTGAGAAGTCGCTTGCTCTAAATCCTTATCATAAATCCAAAGCTTACCACCACTGGTCACAACTAGCTGATCTGATGGTTTGGTTGTTTGCCAACGGAACTTGCTTGGGCGTTGTACAGCCATAGTGCCAGAAAAATTGCCAGATGCTTTTTTACCACCTTTGGTCGTTTGGTTAAAATTGGCAGTCATACTTTTAGTATTGACTAATAACGCATTTAAACGCTTTGATGCCGTCAAATTATCTGCGGCACTGGTTGCAGCAACTGCTGCTGTCATTGTTGCATACATTGGTACGCCCATTAACAAAGCACCTGATAAAATAGCTGATATAGTTTTTTTGGCTTGCATGGTTATCTCCATTATATAGTTAAGATTGTTTATTAATTAATCAAGCATGTTGTTTGGTAACACCATCACTTTGATGAAAAACATTTTGACAGCTTTTACGTTACCTGACTAGATACTCTTTGCAAATAAAACAACAGGATTGTAACTATTATCTATAGTAATTTTATTTTGGTAATCAACCCTAGCGTATGAGAAAGATAAAGCCAATTTTAGCAGTATTATAGCAATAGTGTTTCTTACAAAAGCATACCTAAAACAACCATATGGTTTAATATTTTTTAATCTACAGCATTTAATACCAATTTTGCCCTAACAACACCATGATCACTTGCTCTGTTTTTATAATCCCACTTTAAATGATCATTAAAATAATCAACTCTTTCAACATACCCCACCGAAAACTTGCCATCATTCAAAAACTCTTCTGATACAAAAATTTGGTCAATAATTTCTGGCATACCTTGATGAATATGGCTATAAGCCACGTCATGCATCCATCCATATTTTGTTTGGATTCGTGTAGCATCAAACAAGACAGTATCTCGCATGCTACGATTATAGTTGACGTCACCTGTTTCTGCCATCAATTGCGTTGTTACACTCATGGTGACATCATTCATATCACCCATTAGTATTAATGGACAGTGCGTATTGGCTAATTTTTTAATAACTTGCATGCGTATAGCAGCTGCCTCAGCAGCACGCATACACAAACTGCGTAATTTTGCACGAACCCGAATATTTGGATTTTCTATATCTTCTAAAGGGCTACCATTTGCATCTCTTAAAAAATGAGGTCTTTTACTTTTTAAATGGGCATTGATGAAAATCACTGGTTTGCCTGCGATTTCAAATGTCACCATTAACGCTGGGCGGTTAAATACAGCATATTTTCCTAAATCTGGAATATCTATGACTGCTTTGTCACAAAAGTGCTCCAGTACTTCAATATCTAAGCACTTATAGTTGCTAATAAAACCCACGGCAGGTGTATTTTTTGCTCCCTCTCCTTTTGTATATTGACTGCTGACATCATTACTTGCTAATGGTGCAATCACATTAGTTGCGTCAAAACCAAGGTTAATTGCTAAATCAATTAATGCATCTTTATCCCAAATTTCTTGCACTGCTATTACATTTGCCTGTGTTGGTGCTAATAATTGAGTTAACCCATTTAGCTTTGTTTGATACGATTGATCATCATAAGCTTTGGCATTTTTATAAAACACACGATGTGGATTAGCAAAATTTAATAAGTTGCTAGTGGCAACATAAAAAATGTGCCTATTTTTATTAACTTTGCTCATAAAACTTTTTTACTCATCATTATTAACTTGCTATTAATTAACTTGCTATTAAATATAACGATTAATAACTTGCTGCCATTTATGTAAATGGTATTCTCGCTCATCTTGGCTCATCGATGGCTCAAATCTTTTATCTAACTTCCAAGAGTCAATAATCATTTGTTCATCATACAAACCTGATTTTATACCCGCTAAAAGTGCAACACCTTTAGCAGTGACTTCAGTATTACTTGGTCTTAATACTGGCACACCCAATATATCTGCCTGAAATTGCATCAGCAAATCATTTTTTGCTGCCCCGCCATCTACTCTTAATTCGGTTAAATTATGCATACTATCTTTTTGCATAGCGACCAAGACATCATGGGTTTGGAATGCAATTGCTTCTAGTGCAGCTCTGGCAATATGGGCTTTTTTTGTACCTCGTGTCATACCAGAAATACTTGCGGTTAGATTTGGTTTCCAATATGGTGCACCTAGCCCTGTAAACGCAGGCAATAACACAACACCACCAGTATCGTTAACCTCACCAGCAAGTACCTCAACATCTTCACTATTGCTAAACATGCCAAGATTATCACGTAGCCATTGTACAATCGCACCTGCCATAAAAACACTGCCTTCTAACGCATAGGTTGTTTGCTTTGGTGGATGATGTAATATACGTTTACCAGATTTAACTAGCTTACCTATTTGACTACCTATTTGATTACCAAGTTGATGAGACAGTTGGCTGCTAACATGATGATAGTCACTTAACTTTTGATGTTGCCAAGCCACTGTTGTTAATAATTGATGCTTGCTAAAAGTTGGTTTGTCTCCAATATTCATCAGCATAAAGCAGCCAGTACCATAAGTGTTTTTTGCCATGCCTGGCTCATGACAACCCTGACCAAAAAGAGCGGCTTGTTGATCTCCCAACACCGCATAAATTGGCAATTGTTTGGCAAATAGCCCTTTTTGAGTTTTACCAAACTCTGCATCCGAGGCTACAACTTTAGGTAAAATTGATTTTGCTATATCAAATTTTGTGATTAACTCATCTGACCATTGCATGGTATTAATATCAAACAATAAAGTGCGTGCAGCATTTGTAACCTCTATAACATGCTCGCCCCCCGTAAGTTTGTATATTAACCAACTATCAATGGTACCAACTGCCACACGATTAGCCCCAACAAGTGCCTTAATTTCGGCATTATTGTTGAGTAACCAGCTAATCTTACTGGCACTAAAATAAGGGTCTAAACGTAAACCCGTTGTTTTTTGTATAAATGCATCGAGTTCTTGATTTGCATTTTGTATATTCTCGCACCAGTTCGACGTTCGTCTATCTTGCCAAATAATGGCAGGTGCAAGCGGCTGATGGGTTAATTTATCCCACATCACGATGGATTCTCGTTGGTTAGTTATAGCCAAGCCTTCAATATCGGTTGCCAATAAATCAGCTTGATTAATTACATTTTGCATGCAACTTAATTGAGTGTGCCAAATTTGCATAGCATCTTGCTCAACATAGCCAGTTTTTGGTGTTAATAAGTTTGTTGGTTTTTGTGCAATGGCAATTGGTTGTGCGTTATCATTAAAAATAACTGCACGGCTAGAGGTTGTACCTTGATCTATTGCCAATATATGCCCTGGCATGATTTGCTCCTTGCTATGGCGTACATAGTAACTTTTTTTACGTAAAAAATGCCTTAGTTTATTACTAAAGCATCTTTAAGTTTCATTTAAAATACTCGGTTTAGTCCATTAAGCGCAGCAACTCGATATGCCTCTGCCATCGTTGGATAGTTAAAGGTTGTATTGGTAAAGTACTCTAACGTATTATTACACTTCATTACTGCCTGACCAATATGAATAATTTCTGATGCATGGTTACCATAGCAATGGATACCTAAAATTTCTAATGTTTCTCTATGGAACAAAATTTTTAAAACCCCACTGCGATCACCAATAATTTGCGACCGTGCTAAGTGTTTAAAAAATGCTTGTCCCACTTCATATGGCACATGCTCATCGGTTAGCTCCTGCTCAGTTTTACCAATGCAAGAAATTTCTGGAATGGTATAAATGCCAGTTGGCACACTTGATACTGGCTCTGCATTTTTTTCACCCAACACAAATGCGCCCGCACAGCGACCCTGATCATAAGCAGCTGATGCAAGTGAGGGCCATCCAATAACATCACCAGCCGCATAAACGTTATCAACCTCTGTACAGTAGGTATCATCCACCGTTAATTGACCACGGTTGTTTGCGTTAAGTCCAATTGCTTCTAAATTTAAACCTTCTGTGTTACCAGAGCGCCCATTTGACCATAAAATAGCATCGGACTTAATTTTTTTACCACTTTTTAAATGCAGCACCACACAATCATCATGTGTTTCTAAGTGATCTATCTCTTCATTATTGCGTATTAATACCCCAAATTGTCTAAAGTCATGCGATAATGCATCGCTAATCTCACTATCTAAATAGCTTAATAACTCACCTTTGTTATTAATTAAATCTACTTTGTAACCCAAACCCGTAAAAATCGAGGCATATTCACAACCAATCACACCTGCACCATAAATAATAATCTTATGTGCGACATAATCCATTTGTAAAATTTTATCAGAGTCAAATACACGTGGATGATCAAAGTCTAAAATATCAGGGCGGTAAGGACGGCTACCGACCGTAATAATTGCTTTGTTGAAGGTAATGGTCTCAAAACCAGATCCATCACTCATATCAATACGAAGCGTATGTTTATCAATAAAACTCGCCCAACCTTGAATCAAAGTAATTTGATTACGCTCATAAAACCTTGTATGAGTCGAAACTTGCTGACGAACCACTCGACGTGCTTTATCTAAAACTCTAGAAAGTGGTATCTGTTGATAGTTGGTATTGCCACGGTTAAATAACGGATCACGTCCATAGTTAATTAAGTTATAAACTGTTTGACGAAGTGCCTTACTGGGGATGGTACCCACATGAGTGGAGTTACCACCCACCTGATCCCGTGGATCAATAACGGCTACTCTTTTACCCGACTTCGCAACTTTCATGGCTGCTGCTTCTCCAGCAGGACCAGCCCCTAAAACCACCGCATCAAACTCATACTTTACATTACGTTTATTAGGTCGTTTTTCTAAACTGCCTAACTTAATACGTTTTGAATCAAGTGGGCTAATTAAGCTTGGGTGGTGATCAACATCAATTTTTTTATCTTGCGCTGTGGTTTGTTTTTTTTGAGGCTCTACTTTATTCTTTAAAATAGTTTTATCTTTTCCATCGCTCTTTGGCACTTGCTTTGGACTGCTCATAACTTTCTCTTTATTAAGTCTATTAATTTGTAAGTAATTGCCATTTTTTGTTAATAACTTAACAATAATAGTTTAACGTTTATTGCTACTAATGACTTTAGCTAGCATCGTTCATTTTGATACTTGATACAATATTAACCAGTTGCCATTCACCTGTTGCTTGCTTATTATTTTGGTCTATTAAAGGGCGTGCATTGATTGTATAACGATAACCCTGCATATGCGTAAAACCTTTAATTGCATTATAAGGCAACAAAACGTTTTCATTCGTACTCGCCCTTATTACCGACATACACTGCATTGGTAATCTTGAAGGACAAACCTGTTTTTGCGGTGCAATATCCAGTTGTGTTAATTCACCTTCAATTAAATTTGGGATATATCGAGGTGCTGGCACAGGTTGTTTTTTCCCAAATGAACTTGCAAAACCATTTGAACTACTTTGGCAACCTGCTAAACTAGCTAACATGGTTGAGCCAACAATTGTAGCAACCGCTACTTTTTTAACATTTAACATAAGTTTCTCTATTTTTTAGTTAAGGTATTGGTTTATTTATCTATTAATTTTAGCAACAAATATAACGCATATTGTTTGTAAAAAATTTAGCCCAATTCTAACAGATTATAAGCAACTAAACCATTGTTAGCCAATACGGCGTTTTAATCCTGTTATTTGCAAAATTCTTGTCGCAATCTCTTCTATAGACATTTCTGATACATCAAGGTTTGGTATACCTTGAGAAATATAAATACCCTGTATTGCTCTCATTTCCTGTTGACATTGCGTATAACTTGCATATTTACTGCCTGCACGTCGCTCATTTCTGATTCTAACTAAACGCTCAATATCAATATTTAATCCAAACAACTTATTTTTATAAGGTTTCAGTACTTTTGGCAAATCGTTATCAGAAAATAAATCTTCTTCGGTTAATGGATAATTTGCTGCAAAAATACCAAACTGTAGTGCCAAATATAGTGATGTTGGTGTTTTACCTGAGCGAGAAACACCAATCAAAATAATATCTGCATTCTCATAATGGCGAGTACGTCCACCATCATCATTATCTAAAGCAAAATGCACCGCATCAATACGAGACTTATAACTTTCTGAATCTACGCCATCATGAGAGTGGCCAACGCCACCACCAGGCTGTTCATCAATTTCTTCTGCTATTTTCCCTATCAGTCCTTCATAAATGTCTAGATTACAGGCATTTGCAGAGTTGATCTCTTCTCTAATTTCTGGTTTTACAATCGTATCAAAAACAAGTGGTAACACACCATCACGCTCATATACAGCATTAATTTGACGTACAGCTTCATCAGCACGTTCTAAGGTATCAACATAAGGGATAACACGCGTTTCAAATGGAACCGTATTAAACTGGCTTAAAATTGCTCTACCTAGTGTTTCTGCGGTAATGGCTGTACCATCAGAAATGAAAAATGCACTTCTTATCGTTTGTTGATCATCTAAACTTAAAGCTTGGCTATTTTGGATGGTTGTTTTTGGATTATTTATTGCTCGCACAATTATGGTTCCTTTTATGTCCCTTTTACAAAGCAACTGTGTTAACTGAACAAGTTTTTTGCTAACTACAGTATTTTTGTTGTTTGCTCTAATGCTTTTATTTCATGACAATAATAAACCACAAAAAAGCGGGATACAAATGAATTAATATATCTTTAAAAACAATATGATAATTAGCCAAAAAACAGTTGTAATTTTCACATAAAAACACTGTTTTAATAAAAATTAATTATTTAATTTACCAAAAGTATGTAAAAACTCATTAAATTAACACAATTTTTTGTGTATAATCTGCTTATAACCTTTACTAAATACCTGCATTTTTAGGAGTTATTATGACAGCTCAGGTCATTAATCTTGATCAATTAGGCAAAGACGATATCGAAATCGTCGGTGGTAAAAACGCATCGTTAGGTGAGATGATTAGCAATTTATCTGATTTAGGTGTGAGCGTACCAGGTGGTTTTGCCACCACTGCTGATGCTTTTAACCGTTTTTTAATAGATACAAACCTGCTAAACAAAATCAATAGTGAGTTAAAAAATTTAGATGTTGATAATGTACAATTACTAACCGAAACGGGTAAAAAAATCCGTAATTGGATTATTGAACAAGATCTCCCTACAGACTTAGAGCAAGAGATTCGTCAAGCATTTGAAAAAATGAGTGATGGACATGATATTTCTGTTGCGGTACGTTCTTCAGCGACAGCTGAGGATTTACCTGACGCATCATTTGCAGGTCAGCAAGAAACCTTCCTTAATATTCGTGGTATCGACAACGTCCTAATTGCTATTAAAGAGGTCTTTGCCTCTTTATACAACGACCGTGCTATTGCCTATCGTGTGCACAAAGGTTTTGAGCATGCTGGCGTTGCTTTATCTGCAGGCATCCAACGTATGGTACGTTCAGAAACAGGTGCATCTGGCGTTATGTTTACCATTGATACAGAAAGTGGTTTTGATGAGGTTGTATTTATTACTGCCAGCTATGGCTTAGGTGAGATGGTTGTACAAGGAGCCGTTAACCCAGATGAATTTTATGTCTCTAAACCATTACTACAAGCTGGTAAACCTGCCGTTATTCGCAAAAATTTAGGCAGTAAGCATCAAAAAATGATTTATACAACTTCTGGTGAAGCTGGTAAATCTGTAGAGGTGGTTTCTGTCGAAAAAGAAGAGCGCATGCAGTTTTCCTTGACTACCGAAGAATTAAATGAGCTGGCTAAACAAGCATTGATTATTGAAAAACACTATGGTCATGCAATGGATATTGAGTGGGCAAAAGATGGTGATACTGGTCAAATCTTTATTGTTCAAGCACGTCCTGAAACTGTAAAAAGTCAACAAACCAGCAATGTTATGGAACGCTTTGTGATTAAATCAGACGGTGCAAAACTATTGTGTGAAGGTCGCTCAATTGGTCAACGTATTGGCTCTGGTAAAGTACGCATTGTTGATAACTTAAATGACATGGACAAAGTACAAGAAGGCGACATTTTAGTTTCTGATATGACCGACCCAGATTGGGAACCTGTCATGAAACGTGCCTCTGCTATTGTGACAAACCGTGGTGGCCGTACTTGCCACGCAGCTATTATTGCACGTGAACTTGGCGTACCTGCTGTTGTTGGTTGTGGCAATGCAACCGAGTTACTAACCGATGGTATAGAGGCAACAGTTTCTTGTGCTGAGGGTGACACTGGATTTATTTATGAAGGTATCCTAGATTACAACATCCAAACAAGCTCTGTAGACAGTATGCCTGAAGTGCCATTTAAAATTATGATGAATGTTGGTAACCCAGATCGTGCCTTTAGTTTTGCCCAAATTCCAAACGCTGGTATCGGCTTGGCACGTCTTGAATTTATTATCAACCGTATGATTGGTGTACACCCAAAAGCATTACTTAACATGAACAGCCTACCACGCGAAGTCGCACAAGCCATTAATGAACGTATTGCTGGTTACGGTGCACCAGAAGACTTTTATGTTGATAAACTGGTCGAAGGTATTTCGACTCTCGCCGCTGCCTTTAAAAATGAGCCAGTGATTGTACGTATGTCTGACTTTAAATCAAACGAATATGCAAACCTAATTGGCGGTAAACTATACGAGCCAGAAGAAGAGAACCCAATGCTTGGTTTCCGTGGTGCAAGTCGTTACATCTCAGAAAACTTTAGAGATTGCTTTGAGCTTGAATGCCGTGCCTTAAAATATGTACGTAATGAAATGGGTTTAACAAATATTAAGATTATGATTCCATTTGTACGTACACTTGACGAAGCTCAAAAAGTCATTGAATTGTTAGAAGAAAATGGACTAAAACGTGGCAACAACGGTCTTGAAATTATCATGATGTGTGAGCTACCGACAAATGCCTTGCTCGCTGATGAGTTCTTACAGTACTTTGATGGATTCTCGATTGGGTCTAATGACTTAACTCAATTAACATTAGGACTCGACCGTGATTCCGGTATTGTTTCTAGCCTATTTGACGAGCGTGACCCTGCCGTTAAAAAGCTGCTTTCGATGGCAATTAAGGCTTGTAAAGCTCAAGGCAAATACGTGGGTATCTGTGGGCAAGGTCCATCAGACCACCCTGATCTGGCTATGTGGTTAATGGAACAAGGTATTAACTCTGTTTCATTAAACCCAGATACCGTTCTTGATACATGGTTCTTCTTAGCGGGTGAAGAAATCAGCTAACTAAAAATTACTAAACGTAAATATTATTAGTTACGCTTTAAAAGCCGTTTTTATTATTTATAAAGACGGTTTTTTGTTATCCGCATCTAGTAAGATAAGACTTGAACAATAGTACACTTGTACCCATTATTCTATTATAATACGTACAGACAATAACTTAACATTTAGGAAGCACTTAAAATAATGCAAGTTTATTTAGCACGGAATAATGTTCAAGCCGGACCATATTCAATAGAACAACTTAACTCAATGCTGGCCAATGGTGACGTTTTGCAAAACGACCTAATTTGGCATCAAGGCATGGAAGAATGGAAAACCATCGCTGAAGTTACCAATGGTCAAATCACTTATTATCCAGATGGTTTTGTACCAACGGTAACCACCCATCTTGAACAACAAGAACGCACCCGTAGCAAAATAACGGTTGATGAACTCTACGGTAACCAGCCTGCTGACTCTGTCGATAAGCCGCAAGAGCCACATCCTGTTGCCCATGTTCCGACAAAATCAACCATGCATAATAAAATACGCAAAAACCGTGCAAAAAAAGCAGCACCAACCTATGAGCTTGCCAGTCCAATAACTCGCATCTTAGCTACTTTAATTGACAATATCATCATGACAGCGGCTTTTGCGCCTATATTTTTTTCTATTGGTACAGAAAAATTTACTAACATTATGCGCTCAAATACTGGTGCTGTTGAACAAGCACGGGCATTAACGGAACTAATACCCAATCACATTGCCAATATAGTGGTTATTTTAATGCTTGCCATGTTTTTTGTACAAGTGATGCTATTAATACGCCGTGGTCAAACAATCGGCAAGCTCATCACCGGTTTACGTATTTTGGATAAACAAAGTAAAAAACTTGCTTCTATCACAAACGTTGTGTTAATTCGCTCTATTATTACTAATATTGCCTATAGCTTACCTTTTGGTATCATCATCATAGGGTTAGATATATTAACCATGTTTACTAACAAAGACAGACAAAGTATTCATGATAAGCTTGCTAAAACCATTGTTGTAAAGGCAAATGATGAGCAGATTGACACACAACCCAACAAAAAATAGTTTATAAATTTTTTAGAGCTGTAGTAGATAAGCAACCACAAGATAACTTTTTGGTTGCTTATTTGTTTTAGTATCAGTATAATACTCGCCTTTGTTGAACCTACTTATTTATAATATTTTTTATATTGTAATGGGTAATTTAACAATCTCCTTGCTATTAACATGGGGTTAATGGCTGTTTAATCCGTAAGGAGTAATCTAATGAGACATTATGAAGTGGTGTTAATTGTACACCCTGACCAAAGCGACCAAGTTCCTGGTATGGTCGAACGTTATATGAATTTGGTAAAAGAAAATGATGGCAGCATCCACCGTCTTGAAGACTGGGGTCGTCGTCAACTAGCTTACCCAATCAATAAGATTCACAAAGCTCACTATGTGCTAATGAACATCGAAACAAATGGTGAAACGCTAGCTCAGCTAGAAGAACTATTCAAATATAACGATGCTGTTATCCGTAGCTTAGTTATCCGCCGTGATGAAGCCATCACTGAAGAATCTCCACTAGCTAAGAGTGCCGAAGAAAAACGCACTCGCAAGGCACGTCGTAGCGAAGCTCAAGCAGATAAAGAAACTGCTGATAAAGAGCCAAAAGACGAAGCACAAGAAGCTAACAACGAAGAATAAGCATAAGGAGCATACTCATGGCACGTTTTTATCGTCGTCGCAAGTTCTGCCGTTTTACTGCTGAAGGTGTTACCTACATCGATTATAAAGATGTAGATTTGTTAAAACAATACATCGCAGAAAATGGAAAAATCGTACCTAGCCGTATTACAGGTACTTCAAACAAATATCAACGTCAATTATCGACTGCTATTAAGCAAGCTCGTTACTTGGCATTACTACCATACACTGATAACCATCAGTAATTCGTCAATCTAGGAGTGACTCATGCAAGTTATTTTGTTACAGCGTATCGTCAACCTTGGTAAACTTGGCGAAACAGTTGATGTAAAACCAGGTTACGGTCGTAACTATTTAATCCCACAGGGTAAAGCCTTACCAGCTACCCCAAAAAATATTGAAATTTTTGAAGCACGCCGTGCTGAACTAGAAGCTCAAGAAGCAGAAGAGTTAGCAGCAGCTAACAAACGTGCTGAAGAGCTAAAAGACGTTAATGTTATTATGCGTGCTAAGACGGGTGAAGAAGGTAAGTTATTCGGTTCTATTGGTACTCGTGATATCGCTGAAGCCCTTACAAAATCTGGTCTTAAAGTTGATCGTTCAGAAATTAAATTACCTGAAGGTTCTTTCCGTCAGATTGGTGAATATAAGGTAAATGTTCAATTACACAAACTCAATGATGCATGTCGAGAGTTATACCCTCTCGTAAATCAAGTATATTTTAAAATAGTCGCAAACGACGAAACTTACGCTCTAGCAGCCTAAGGGTTGCTTGGGTCGTCACTAACTACCTATGGTTAGGTTGATCACCCCGAAGCGAATGCACATAGGTCCGTCTTGTTAGGTGTCTTAACTAATGAGATTAAATTTTAAAGACTCGTCCAATTCTACCTGACTGTCGGTTCGATGCGGATTAAATTTATAGACAGACCCTAAACATGTAGATTCATGAGCGTAATGCTGGCGGACGCGGGTTCAACTCCCGCCATCTCCACCATTTTAAATCAAAGCCAATAGCTAAAACGTTATTGGCTTTTTTATTTAGCAAATAAAAAACAATCACTCAAAGTTAATCTCAATCAAAAATATCAGTTATGTTATTATTTCTTAATAAACAATAATTAAGGATTAAAATAACATGGCAAATATCCCTAACGACCACCAAATCGCAACTCAAGCACCCATACAACCAATCGAAGATATCGCCAAAACAATTGGTCTAACGCCTGAAAAAATCGAACCTTACGGGCATGACAAAGCCAAACTAAACCCTCCCGACATCTTCTCTAGCCCTGCTAAATCAAAAAATAATAAACTCATCTTAGTAACCGCTATTAACCCAACACCAGCAGGAGAAGGCAAAACCACTGTCACTATTGGACTTGCTGATGCACTCAATCGTATTAATATCAACAATGCTAAAAATGCTATTGTTGCCTTACGCGAGCCTTCACTTGGCCCTGTATTTGGTATTAAGGGTGGTGCTGCTGGTGGCGGTTATGCTCAAGTTTTGCCAATGGAAGACATTAACCTACACTTTACAGGTGACTTTCATGCTATTAGTGCTGCTAACAATTTGTTGGCAGCTATGTTGGATAACCATATATATCAAGGAAATGCACTGAATATCGATCCAAAACGTATCATGTGGCGGCGAGCTGTAGATATGAATGACCGCCAACTTCGCAACATTATCAGTGGTGTGGGTAAAACCACTGATGGCATTATGCGTGATGATGGATTTGACATTACTGTTGCCTCCGAGGTCATGGCAGCATTTTGTTTGGCCAAAGATTTAACAGATCTAAAACAACGCCTTGGCAACATGGTCGTGGCTTATACCCGTGATAAGCAACCTGTATTTGCCAAACAGCTAAACGCACAAGGGGCAATGACAGCATTACTTAAAAATGCTATTAAACCAAACCTGGTACAAACAATAGAAGGCACACCTGCTATTGTACATGGCGGTCCATTTGCCAACATTGCCCACGGATGTAATTCAGTGATTGCAACACAAGTTGCACGACATTTATCTGATTACACTATTACCGAAGCTGGATTTGGTGCCGACCTAGGTGCAGAGAAATTTTGTGACATAAAATGCCGACTTGCAGACATTAAACCCGATATAGCTGTATTGGTCGCAACTATTAGAGCATTAAAATATAATGGTGGTGTTAAAAAAAACCAACTCACCGAAAAAAATCTTAAAGCATTAGAAAAAGGCTTACCAAACTTACTAAAACATATCGAAAACATGAAAACAGTATTTGGTTTGCCAGTCGTCGTCGCTTTAAACCGTTTTGTTTCTGATAGCGATGATGAGCTAGAAATGGTTATTAAAGCTTGTACCGATAAAAAGGTAAAAGTTGCCTTAACAGAAGTTTGGGAACATGGTGGTAAAGGTGGTGAACAACTTGCCAATATGGTAATACAAACGCTTGATGACCACCCCGTCAATAAGTTTAAATTTGCTTATGATATAAATGATAGCATCATCAACAAAATTCATCACTTAGCCAAAAAAATCTATGGTGCAAAAGATGTAGATTTAAGCCTATCTGCCAAAAATGCCATAAAACGACTTGAAAGGTTAGGGCTAGACAAACTACCAATTTGCATAGCAAAAACACAATACTCATTTAGTGACAATGCCAAATTACTGGGTGTACCGACTGACTTTATTTTACATGTACGTGATATCAACGTCTCAGCTGGTGCTGGGTTTATCGTCGTGATTTGTGGCAATATCATGAAAATGCCAGGGCTACCCAAAATACCCGCAGCTGAGCATATCAACATTAATGCAGATGGCGAAATTGTCGGCTTATTCTAGCATTTTATCTATTTAAGACCTACGAAAAAAAGTGCTATAATTGGGCCTTTAATTAAATAAAACTCTTTATTAGTTTATATTATGATTGTTATGCGTCTGCTCTCGTCTTTAAAGCATGATGAATCCGAACGTGGTATTTATCATCTCGGACATAGGCTTGTAAAAAATGGTCATACATCCATTATAGTAGCAAGTGCAGATAAAGATGATGAGCTAGTAAAACGTCTTGAGCATGATGGCAATATTTACCATCAAATAAAAATGAAGAAAAAATCATGGTGGTCAATTACTCAGGCTTTTGCACTACGTCAGTTAATAGAAAAAAACAAACCTGATGTAATACATGTTCACTCTCGCACCCCTGCTTGGATTTTACACTGGGCATTAAAAGGTGCAAGGCTTAAAAAGCCGCCAACAATTATTTCCACAGTTTATGGCTTTTATACCCTCAATAAGTATGCAAAAGCTTTATTTTCCTCAGATGTGATTATCTCGGTATCTGATAGTGTTACCCAATATTTAAAAGAAAACCTAAAACAAAGTTACCATTACTCCAAACCCATTGTACGCATTTATCGTGGGGTTGATGTGCGCCATTTCCCATACCGCTATAACCCATCAGTTTATTGGCTACGCCACATTTTTGCCGAGTTTCCTGAGCTTGAGCACAAAAAATGGTTACTGTTTCCCAGTATTATTGATAAAGAATATGGTCAAGAGTGGTTGTTAGATATTTTAGGTAACTTACAGGTGCACTTTCCAAACATTCATGCCATTATCATGGATGACGATAAAGAACATCCAGATAATGTTACATATGAGGAGTTCCGTCAACGGGCATTTGCTTTAAAATTGGATAAGCGCATTACTTATGTAGGTAGCAAACGCAATGACATGAAAGAATGGCTAGCAGGCTCTAACCTTGTATTAGCATTAGCCAATCAACCAGAATCCATTGGTATGCCAGTTTTGCAGGCAATACACCTTGGTACACCCGTCGTTGGTTGGGACAAAGCTGCTCATGCAGAAATACTACGAGCAACTTACCCTCAAGGAATAGTCAAGCAAACTGATGCTCAAGCTGTCAGCAAAGCCGTCAAAACCCAACTCGACATTGTCCAGCACCCCGCTAAGACTCATAAATTTGAACTAAAGCAAACCATTGATGAAACCCTACAGCTCTATCAACTTTTGCATGAAGGCAAAGAGATTCCTGAAAAATTTAGCGATTTGACTTAAACCATAACGTTAAATTCAATTTAATTTAGGCTCTAACGTCACAACTCAAGTAACTGTTATCACCACATCTCTGCATTATTTTCTGCTTCTATGCTTTCCACTATTACGCATTTGTTTGGTACTTCTTCAATAAATCAAGACACTTTATCAAAATAACCACAGTAGCTTATAAGATAATTAGAAACAGTTAAACATAAACGTGTTTTTGCACGACTAAATACCATATAAAAAAGTTTGCGTTCTTCTTCAAGTTATTCAAAATTATTCAGAAGACTTGTAATGTGACACCATGCCATCAATTAAGCTCATAATATATGCTAGCATTAACCTTGCCACTGTTGTAAATCAAATTTTGTTTCTAAATGGTCTTCTAATGCAGGCAGATTAAAAGCATCATCCTCACTAACAAAGCTAATACTAACCCCTGTATGCCCTGCTCTTCCTGTACGGCCAATACGATGTACATAATCATCTGGTTGCTCTGGTAAGGTATAATTTACTACATGGCTAATGTCATCTACATGAATACCTCGCCCTGCCACATCTGTGGCTACCATCACCTTAGCTCCGCCATTGGCATTGTCATCTTTAAAACGTTGTAAGTACTTCTCACGGCGAGATTGATCAACATCACCTGATAACATCACTGTTTTGTAATCTGATTTGAGCTTGTAATACAAGCGTTTAACCTGATCTTTGCGATTAGCAAAAACAATGAGTTTTTTTACATCATCTTGCTCGATAATTTGTTGCAATGCTAACAGCTTTTGCTCTTCCATTAATAAGTAAAACTGTTGATCTACTAAATCACTGGTTTTATTTTCTGGTTCAATTTCTACAAATACTGGTTGATACAGCCAACGATATGCTAAATTCATCACATCTTGATTAAAGGTTGCCGAAAATAATAAACTTTGACGATCTGTGTTTGCAGGCATACGTCTAACTAATCTTTTAATATCTGGAATAAAGCCCATATCAAGCATTCTATCCGCTTCATCCAACACCAAAACCTCAACACGATCCAAAAAGATTTCATGTTTATGCACCCAGTCAATTAGCCTACCAGGAGTTGCAATCAAAATATCTAAGTAATCCTTATCAAACTCTTTTTGTTGCTTATCATAGTCTGTACCACCCATGACACAAACACTGTGTAATTTGGTAAAACGAGTTAGCTCTACACAGTCGTTATAAATTTGCTGTGCAAGCTCACGAGTTGGTGCAAGAATAACCGCTCGCGGCTCTCCTAAAAAACGTTTATCTTCTTTTTTAAAAGGTCTTTTTAGCAAACCTTCTATTAAAGTGATTAAAAAAGTGGCCGTTTTACCTGTACCAGTTTGAGCCTGACCAATAGCATCCTGCCCAGCAAGTGTATGAGGTAAGATTTGGGCTTGAATTGGCGTAAGGGTAGAAAAACCAAGCTTATGAATTGCCTTTTGACAAGATGACGTTAAAGGAAGCTGCTCAAAAGTGGTAAATGAACTCAAGATAAATCCTTATTTATAATGATAGTTAAAATAACAAAAAAAAGGCAAGCCTAAGCAAAATCCTACCGCTCTTTTTTGTATTGTACTTCAATTAGGTTGCGGAAAACACCATAAACCTAAGTTTATTACATACAATTTAAGCGATACAACCACGCCCAAACTCAGCCTTTTTAAAAAACGAGCCAAGCCCTCAGTAAAAACTAAAAACTTAAACTGTTTTTTATTATAACAGACAAAAAATAACAGTAACTTACATCACCGCTATCATAAATTAAGCTTGCTTAATAACGTTTTCAGCTTGCAAGCCTTTTTGTCCTTCGGTTACTTCAAACTCAACCTTTTCACCATCTTTTAGTGAACGGTAACCGTCACCTTGGATAGCACGGAAGTGTACAAAAATATCTTCGCCACTTTCACGTTGAATAAAACCAAAACCTTTTGAGTCGTTAAACCACTTAACAACACCTTGTTCACGCTCTGCCATACAATTACTTCCTAAATGCAGTGATTAATCTGACTTATAACCAACCAATACCTAACGCACCTTATGATTATGAGTAGATTACTTATCACTTTTTATTAAAACTTTATTTTTTAGATAGGAACCACAACAATTATCAACCATTAACAAACAGCAAGAAAATAGCAATAATTCTTATCTGATAGCATCATAGCATGTATCCCCCTTAACACAAAGTGTTTTAACATAAATTTAATAATAATACTAAAAATAATGCCGTATTCGTGCTATTTTATAAGGTGTTTTCATTTATCAGTCATCTATCCGTCAATTTTTTAAAATATACAGTTATGAATAAACGCATTTTAGTCATTAATGGACCAAACCTAAACTTGCTTGGTAAACGTGAGCCAACTATTTATGGCACCACAAGCTTAAACGATATACAAAACACACTCTTTGAGCAAGCCAAGCTACAGGGTATTGAATTATTTTTTATTCAATCCAACCATGAGGGTGAGCTTGTCAGTGTAATCCAGCAACAAGGACTACTTTGTCATCGAGAAGAGCAAGTAGATGCCATCATTATTAACCCTGCTGCTTTTACACACACATCCATTGCAATTAGAGATGCCATTTTGGCAACCAATAAACCTTTTATTGAAGTACATTTGTCAAACGTGCATGCCCGTGAAGAGTTTAGAAAATATTCTTTTTTAAGCGATAAAGCAGTTGGCGTAATTTGTGGCTTAGGTGCTAAAGGCTATGAAATGGCATTAAGTTATTTTATTGATAACTTATATGATTAACTTAATATGAGTAAAATACGACCTAAACGGTCTCATATATTAAAAGTAGGCGATTTCGAAGCACTGAACTTTCAGTTAAGCACAAAGTTGATACGAGCCATAAATATTGATTTTACTACTGTTTCGCCTATTTTTTATATACATTGTTATCGGGTCGTTATTCTTTTTTCCTCAACAAAGTTGCTAATAATTCGTCTAATTGATTAAATCTGCTTTCCCAAATTGCCCTGAATTGCTCTAACCATTTATCAATTTCTTTCATCTTTTCAATTTCAAGTTGGAAGTATATTTC